>ENA-OQLB01000029-OQLB01000029.1-human-gut-metagenome-genome-assembly--contig:-NODE-29-length-78624-cov-22.882760_pt1 | contig 78624 bp, 113 predicted proteins | sample MGYA00242656_ERZ504813 | MGnify/ENA primary metagenome ERZ504813 (study PRJEB26092, sample SAMD00036388) | human gut metagenome | host: Homo sapiens | study: EMG produced TPA metagenomics assembly of... | reverse complement strand
GTCCTGACCAATCCAAAATCAGTTGAAAACTAAACTACCCTACCCCGCACACGCGGGATAAACCGGACCGATTCCTTCTTCAGCCGCAACCGCATGATCTACCCCGCCACACGCGGGATAAACCGAAACATGGCACTGCCATCCAAGTAAATCCCAATCTACCCCGCACACGCGGGATAAACCCCATTGGGATTTCGACTGGCTCGATCGCATCATATCTACCCCGCACACGCGGGGATAAACCGTGTCCCCAACGGACGGGAAACCGTTCCATCGGATCTACCCCGCACACGCGGGATAAACCGCGACTCAGAAAATTGACCCGGCAACCATGCACATCTACCCCGCACACGCGGGGATAAACCGGATATGAAGGGTGTGGATGGCGTCGTGTTATGATCTACCCCGCACATGCGGGATAAACCGGTCGGGACTCTTCTCCGTATATCGTTCATCAAATCTACCCCGCACATGCGGGGATAAACCGAATGGCGGTTACGCCGATTTCGCACCAATTCCATCTACCCCGCACACGCGGGATAAACCGGTACTCACAATGGCCGACGAATGAAGGAATCTACCCCGCACACGCGGGATAAACCTGACGGTGCCGTCCGGACGCGTCAACGGATGGTATCTACCCCGCACACGCGGGATAAACCGAACACCCAGCAGGTCGAGGATGAAGATCGGAAATCTACCCCGCACACGCGGGGATAAACCGGAGACCCACTCTAAATAAGCTATAAAGATTGGATCTACCCGCACACGCGGGGATAAACCGAGCGAAGCTGTGATGGCCATGGGCGAGGATGCATCTACCGCACACGCGGGGATAAACCGTCTGGCTACTCGATCATATGAAGGCTTGTCCAATCTACCCCGCACACGCGGGGATAAACCCTTGGAAGCGGGTGCTTAAAATATTTTCCCATTTGCCTGTTATACTGAATACGTTCACATAGAAATGAAAGAGGAAAAACAATGAGCCCTTCGGAAGCCAGCGCCACGAAAATCCCTGCCACCTCCATAGACCGGCACTAATTGGAGTGGGGGGCAAAAATGAATCATCCAGACCAACTCAGCCGTGAATATGCGGCGATCCTTCCCGCCTTGAAAGACCACGGCTATCGAGCCGACGTGAAAGCAAGCATCGCCGACGAACGTTTCATCTTGGTCGTCAGCGGCAAACCCACCACAAGAATCTACCGGGACGGAGGATGGGTTCGCGACGATGGTGCGAGAGGATCCGCTCCAGCCGACCTACTCAGCTTCTACAAGCATGAGCATTACACGGAAGCCCTGAAACATTGGACGAACAAGGATTGGCGTGGAATCGCCCGTGACCTGCTAATCGACAACGGTGTCCGCATGGGATCGGTCCTGTCCGCCGTTTCGAGGGTGCTCATTTGGACGTGGAGTATCGACCGTTATCCGGCCCGGTGGAAACCATACGTTTCAACCGTGTGCAAAGGAAAACGGAAGACATGCTGAATCGCATGCGACAGGCGAACATGGCCGACCAACTGTCGGAAGCCGCATAAAAACCACGCAACTTATACATCAACGAATCGGCGGGATTGCACCGATAGGCCACGACCGCAGAAAGGGAGGCCGCCAGCCGTTCTTGAATCCGGAAAAATCCAACACGCAACCAAAAATGCATCGATAGGCCACTACATGCTCCGCTAACCCGTCCCGAAGAAAACGGCAGAATGCACCGATATGCCACGTGTTGTTGCCTCACGCAAAAACGATGGCGACCGAGTCGACTTGAGGAAACGTGATAGTGGCCTATCGCTGTCAGTCGCCACGGCCCTCGTCCAATGCCCGTCGTTCCGCCTTGGGCGGTACTGAGGTGGGGGATGGATGCAGAACAATCCCTTCCCTGTTGGTTTCCACGTTCGCGGCGGGATATACGTCGTGGATTTTCTTCAATGCTTCACGGAACTTGGCTTTGAACACGCGGCGTTCCTTGATGCTGTCGCCGAAACGTCCGTGCAGCCAATCCCAATCCAATGTGAGGTCGTGACGCAGGTTGCGGAATGTTCCGGTCAGCCACACGTACACGTCGTAGGGGAGAACGGATTTGCCGGACAGCAGGTAGTTGGTGGCACGGGTGTCGAATGGTGCCGACTCCTGGGCGAGCCTGTCCCACACTTCATCGGTGAGGATGAACTTGGCGCCGCTGAAATCCTGATTATTGTTGTCGTTCAGGAAGCTGACGGCCTTCACCATCTGCATGTTCACGGAATCGAACCGATCCCGGTTGCCCGCAAACCCGGTTTTCTGCCTGATGCTGATATGACAGTACAGGAGACGGCGCAACTGTTCCTGCAAACGTTTCGATGACTGTCCTCCACGGGGTATGCCGAGCTCTTCGGACAACTGGTACATGCTGGGAATCGTGATGGTGTGCTGCGACGGGTCAACGGTCGGGGTTTTCCTTGTTCCCGCAGAGCGAATCTGCTTTGCCATCCACGCCATCAACAGTCGAGGGTATTTCCCGTAGGGGAAGTCCCTTGACCTGGTGAGGCTATCGATACCGGCTTCGAGGATGTATTCGACGGTACTGTTGTCTTTGCTGACGAAGTCGGTGCCTTCCGCCGGGGGAGTGGCGGGGAAAAGGGTGCTGGTGAGGATGCTGTGCCCGTACCAGATTTCCTTACTGTCCGGCAAACGGTTTTCGATGTCTGAGATCGTGGCTACCCGGTCGAGCACGAGGTCGGTTGAATGGGTAGCTGGTTTCGTGTTGTCCGGACTGTTGTTGGTCATGGTTCTCTATGGTAGCGGCAATCAGCGGAATACGAAAAAACGATGTTTGGTGGCGCTTGTCCGGGTTTTCCCCGGTGCGACACGCCGTATATCAAACATATTTTTTTGTTATTAACCGTTGATATTTCAACATTATGGCTTGTTTATAGGGTTTCTCTTTTTGACAGCATTAAAATACTTGTTATACTGAATGTGCCCACATAGAAATGAAAGAGGTTCAAGGATCCATCAAATCGGATCATTTCTTCGACTTCTCTCAAGACTGCAATCCGACAAAAGCGGATCATCCCGGAGCAAGACCGGGGCAGTCGCGAAGCATCCTGCGTAGGAAGCCAACCACTACACCACGCACGTGATGCGGACGCTTGAAAACCGAAGAGAGACACCAAAAACATTCGTGTCCAAGGCAACTCTAGCCCGCATGGGCGTGAGGACAAGACCTTGGATCATACGCCACCCTTGCAAGGTGGCAGCAGTAAAGACATGGGCTGAACGGCTGAAGTTCACGCCGTTCAACCCATATCACCTGTTCAGTTCGGCCGGTTCTGGTTTCGGATGTACCGCGACTACAATGCGGCCCTGAACATTCTCGACGCGGCAGGGCTTGCCGAGTCGTTAAACGCGCATGGAGACGGTATAAGACTGCTCTTGGCTTCGGCCAAGCGCAGCAGCCGTCAGGGAAGTGCGAACCTACAGGCGGAACGCTTGCGCGTTCCGCGCTGGGAATCCCGGTGCTAAAGCACCGGGAGGAAGTCAATGGGGCTGACAGGCTTTCGATAGCCTGCCGGAAACCATTTGCTACGTGCCGGAGGCCGGCAAGGACAACCGTCATCAACCTTGCCACAAGAATAGACGCCAACACCGTTTTTTCTTCCCGTTTCACCCTCGTAGCGTGAAACCCGACTTTGATCCCATTGCCGATTAACGGGTCAAAGCCGGAAAACTTTGAATCGGACTGGTCGGACAGTCGGACGATGGATTCGCCCGACCAGTACATGAACATCGTCTACAAGCCGTGCGGGTTCGCCGAACGCACCCGTCCACGGATGATCTTCCCCCACGCAAGTGGGGATAAACCTACGCACGTGACAGCAAGCAAAGGCTGACAGCAGGCCAGACCCGAGTTCGATTCTCGCAGCTCCACGACCCTGATCCATCTCCCATGAGCTTGTGCAGACTCACGGTCTGCGGGGACAGATGAATCAGGCACGGTACGCATCGCACCGTGATGGGCAGAAGCGATGCACCGGTGGTGTGGCCCAGCGGCGACGGCAGCAGACTGTAAATCTGCGACAAGGAAACACCGGAGGTTCGAGTCCTCCCGCCACCACTATCCGCCTGGTTGCAAACAGGCGGATTAACAGGTAGCGGCGCCTTCAAGGCCGTGCTGTGGTTTTCGTTTGTACACAGTATCTAAACAACAAACGGATTTTATCCGCTGTCAGGCCAGTCTCATTAGTCTGACAGCGAACGGTAAAAGCCGGAATAATACGCAGTCATGAGACGACGCGTTCCGGCCGGCTTCGTAGCTCAAACGGCGGAGCATGCATGGTTGGTGGTTCGAATCCACCCGGAGCCACGTTTTTGACAGGTCTTACAACCGGAGAGTCGAGGACTGTGAAGAAAAACTGGAAGAGCGTGCAAATCCTAGGTCGCACGCTTGGAAGGGGAGGTTTCGCAGGAGGTTAGGAAAACCGGTGGAGACAGTCTAAACACGCGAAAGAATCAAGATGAAAGCATCGTGGTACTGGCTTAAGACGGTGCCAGAATCTGAGGAAATCGCGTTTAATAGGGCACGTACGTAGCTGGTAAGCCACGGAGTCCTGTCAAAAATATCGGATTGTGGCGCAGTTTGGTAGCGCATGTGCTTTGGGAGCATGGGGTCGCAGGTTCGAATCCTGTCAATCCGACTCGCATGGGAATATCGTTTCCCATGGACCGATCTGAGAGGGCAGATCAGGCAGTATGGCCGGCATTGCCGGCCAGCGGAATCAATACATCCGTGACCACTGACAAGAAGGGTCGAAGAGCGTTGGAGGATGAAGGTATCCAAACCTTTTCCCTCGGTGTAATTCCAAGGGCATCCACTCGGAAGCCGGCCATCCTCTTTCGGCCGGCGGACAACACGTCACCGCCGTGCGACGTATCCGAAAAAACACGGCAATGCGGATGTGGTGCAGTGGCAGCACGCCTGCTTCCCAAGCAGGAGATCGCGGGTTCGAACCCCGTCATCCGCTCTATCCGGAGAAAACCAAAACAATGGATCTAATCCAATAATGGGGCTCGTAACCGTCTTTCCATGGGACGTTTCCGGAGAAACATGGACGAACAGCCTCGGCATGGGCGCACATCGTCAAGGAAGAAAACATGCCAGTCGCCTCGGTAGCTCAGAGGAAGAGCAGGTGCCTTTTAAGCACTGGGTCCGGATATCGTAATTCCGTCGGGGCACGATGCTTGGTACATCGCCATGCATAAGCGCATCAATCTATTATCAGATAGGCTGCGGCAGCTTCTTCTTCCGGCCGCGCGCGAAACAGGGGAAGGAAACACACTAGTGCGACGGACCGGGGAAGGGCCTATAACCCAGATCCCATAACAGTCCGTCGTACGGCGCCTCTGTAGCTTAAACGGTAGAGCAAGGGTTTTTAAACCTTGGGTTGTGGGTTCGAATCCCACGGGGGCACCTCTGCGGTCCGATGGATCCGCGGGTAATCGGGTGAGATTCCCGATGCGCCGGACGGGATGCCGTCTGGGAGAGCACATAAATCAAAACATCCGCGTGGAACGCGCGTAAAACACCATCATCCAAGTAGCGAAAGCCGTGGAAATCGCAACGCCATGGCGACTAGCGAAAGGACGATGTGAATGCCGTCGAATCGGGAGACGAGTTGCGACGTCCCCGCGACGAGACGGCATACGCCTCTGTGGCTTAAACGGTAGAGCAACGGTCTGAAGCACCGTGGATGCTGGTTCGATTCCAGACGGAGGCACGAAACGGTTCATCTGATCAATGAGTCGTTTAATGGGAGTGGCTGAACAGGCGTATCGGAAACGGGACGCCAAGGCGAGCATGGCCCGGCAGGGTGGTTTGCGACCGAACATGCGGCACGTCCAGAGGGGATCTAAACCTTTCCGTTTGTCCTCGACGTTGCTGGTAAAAACCCAATCCAGTCTCCCGATTCCCTCCATCTGTCATTCAGGACGGATGGGGAGGACGCTCTTTTTGCAGCGATGGTCTCCGGAGCGACATCAATGAGGACCATGCCGAACACGGCCCGGCACAGGCGTACGTCGTTAAGGGATCGAAATGTGCCATCGCCCTTGTAGCTCAATCGGATTCAGAGCGTTGGTCTACGGAACCAGAGGTTGCGGGTTCGAACCCCGCCGAGGGCACTCGGAACAGGAAGCTACTCCGCTACCTATCTTCGGCTTCCTGCTCCTCATGCGTCGGTAGCTTAACGGCAGAGTACCGGTCTCCAAAACCGGTGGGTGTGAGGTCGAGACTCACCCGACGCGCCAGGACGGTATTGTTTGGCTCCTTACTCACTCACGGATTCGTCAAGCCGAATGATACCGTTCCACCCGGTTCCGATCGTCGTTTGAAGGATTTCCTATTCTCTTCGGCTGTTCGACCGGAACCATCGCCCCGTTGGCGGAACTGGTAGACGCATCCGGCTCAAACCCGGATTCCTGACGGAGTGAGGGTTCAACTCCCTCATGGGGCACTATCCGTTGGAACCTTTTCGCACTCGCTTTGAAAAGATTTCAACGGATATTCTTCCGATTGGCGTGCCTAGTTTCTTTCTTCTTTCATTGACAGGTACGGCATGTTCCAGCTGCCTTGGAGTCGGACAGTGGAAGAAAAAAACGACTCCAAATAATCTTGGATGGCCGGTTTGAAAACAGATAACCAATGCAAATTACTCCTTTGGAAAAGGGTTGTCGCTTTTTCTTGAACCACCCGGCCATCCACCATCCGCTTCCGTAGCTCAGTGGAATCAGAGCAGACGGCTTCTAATCGTCCGGTCGTGGGTTCGAATCCCATCGGGAGCACGAGATCCACACGAATACGTCAACCAGTTTGTTCCTTCGTGTGGATCAGTGGAGTAGTGGCAGAGCGGTCGAATGCGACTGTCCCGAAAGCAGCAGGGGCGCAAGCCCCCGGAGGTTCGAATCCTCCTACTCCGCGAACCCCGCATGAAAATCGTTCCCATGAGGGGTTTATCGAGGTTTGGCCGGTGTGCCCCGTACTGAAAACACTGGCATGGATGGTGGGCCGTGCGGTAAAGGCGCAGTCCTGCTAAGACTGTTGGGGCGGAAGTCCCTGGCGAGTTCGACTCTCGCACCATCGCTAGCCGATCTGCAGTGATAGGCCACGGGATAGGGCCTGGAATCCAGTCAGCAAAAACGGGTTGGATCGGCATGGCGGAACGCAGTCGGGCATACGTGTCCGATGCGTTCGCGCACATTCCTCCTTGGTGTAACGGCAGCACACGGGTCTTTGGAACCCATAGTCCTGGTTCAAAACCAGGAGGAGGAGCTTAGCGGCAGCACCTCGAATTGATTTTCCCTCTACACTCGATTCGACGTTTGTTGTACCGGACATACAGGAGGTCAGGCGTCAACCCAAGCCGCGAAAACGACGCCACGCCCTTGTAGCTCAGTGGATAGAGCGTCCGTCTCCGGAACGGAAGGCCACGAGTCCGATTCTCGTTGAGGGCACGCACGAAAACTCCGCCAACCATAATGCACGGAGCCCTTCTTCTCTTCTCTCTCAAACCGTCGCGCCTCGTACGGCTCGTGCATCATGAGGCAACGCCCTTGTAGCTCAACGGATAGAGCGCCGGTTTCCTAAACCGGGCGCAGCCGGTCCGACTCCGGCCATGGGCACGATGCCTTGTTAGCTCAGTCGGTTAGAGCGCGGAGCTCATAACTCCATGGTCGTTGGTTCAAGCCCAACACGAGGCACTAGGATACCGTCGTCAACGTCACCGCCTGTTCTCTCGATCCATGGGGAATGGGGATGGAGCGATGGATGGCATTGCAGCTTTTAGTCCTTTCAGCTTAGGCTAAGCCGTTCAGCGTCGGCATCCGATAATCGCATTGCTAGCTCAGTCGGTTAGATCACCCTGCTCATAACGGGGAGGTCGTTGGTTCGATTCCAGCGCAATGCACGAGTGCCGTATTTTGACGGTTCCCGCACTCGGTAAAAACGGAACCGTTGGAGTCCCGACCGGCCTCCGTCGTGATAAATCCCCGGTCAGGCAAACGCATGGGTCGTACGATCATGACGCGCAACCGTGCGGGGCGTTGGTGTAATGGCAGCACGCCACCCCCCTGTGGGTGGAGATCCGGGTTCGAATCCCGTGGCGTCCGCTAGGGAATCCGCTTTCTGATACGGTGTCTGCGGATTCCTGTTTGCGGTGTTAGCACAACGGTTAGTGCCTCAGTCTTCCAAACTGATTACGCGGGTTCGATTCCCGTACACCGCTCGATACGATTCCATGCCCGTTGGGAGTTCCCGGCGGGGAAGCCATGACCATGCGACTCGTGTCCGATGATCCGCGCCTCCGTTTGTTCGACGGACACGCGGATATCGCCGGCGCCCATCATTCCAGGATGATGCGAACAGCCCCCGTCGGAGGGGTCGGCGCGAATCCGATCTGCCATCCGCCAAGTGCGGACAGGGTTTCCTGAGTCGTAATCGATTACGCCTCTTGTCAGCCGATCCACATGATGTGGAAACGGTCTCGGTGGAGCATGGGCGTCATAGCCCGTGATCCTCGTCATGCCTCATGCCGTAGTATGCGCGTCCACCGCAAGCATGAGTGCAAGGATCCGGCACGAGTGGCCGGATCGATTGTGGACTGTGCGGATATTGCGACCTCGCAAGGGTGGTATCCGCACATGCTTTCGTAGCCCAACCGGTAGAGGCAACAGTCTAAGGAACTGTCCAGTCCGGGTTCGAACCCCGGCGAAAGCACCAGCGGAAGCAACGGCGTCAACGCCACCCGATCCGGTTCGAACGTCTGACGGAACGGGAACGATGCTACGGTAGGTTCTCTCCATAACTGGGACCCGTAACCGTTGCAGCGCCCACTTCCGCTCATATTCTTGCGGAATATGATGTCAACGCCACCACCCGCCCGCTGCCATATTGGGGCGGAGTGGAACGATGGTCTAGGCGCAGGCCTGCACCTCAGTGGTCTGAACAGAACCGCCTCTCCAGCATCGTATCCGCAACACCGCTTCGTCCTTTAACGGTAGGATGCTCTGTTTTTTTTGGAGTAATGCGGGTTCGAATCCCGTCGAAGCACGATGGGCCAGTGGCCACATGCGAAAAAACTGGGTTCCTGAATGGGAGCAGTCTGTGGCCGATGGCATGAACCGGCCGCAGGACAAGCATCCCTGCCTCGCATGGCCCATCCGCGTTCCTCATGCCGGAACGGTTCCGCCGTCGTAGCTCAGCTGGCAGAGCAGCGCCCTCGTAATGCGCAGGTCACCGGTCCGAATCCGGTCGATGGCTCTTTCTCCACTAAAAACCGACCTGTTTTTCCTCCTTTGTCTGGCTGGTTTTTCGGGAACCCTGCAACCGGACAGGCGTGGAGGATTCCGGTACCGCTGCCGTAGCTCAGCTGGCAGAGCAGCCGCCTTGTAAGCGGCAGGTCGTCGGATCATAACCGACCGGCAGCTCGCAGAAGGAAACCCAACACCGGATTTCCAGAGATTAAGGAAGATGAGACTTCACCGGTCAGCATCGAAGCTTCGGGCACTCTTGACATGTCCGACGCAAAGGTCACCGGAGAATTCCCGTTGCAGTGATCACGCTCTCCTCGCGCGGTCAAGCGGGGGGCATCGGGGTTGTAGCTCAGTTGGTAGAGCGTTTCGTTCGCAACGAAAAGGTCGCGGGTTCGATTCCCGCCAGCTCCACTTCTTTTTTTGGTGTCTTTCTTCAGCGATTGAGGCAAGGAACCCCCTCCCGTGAGGGAGGGGAGGAATTGCCTCATGGAGTTCAGTAGGCTATAATAATAAAAGATGTTTCTGAAGTTTTCGGGAGGTGAGGCATGAAGCAAACGCTGACGTATGCAGTGAAGTTCCTGCCGACCCCGGAGCAGGAGCTTCTGCTTTTCCGAACCTGTAAGACGTTCATCGATGCCTGTGGCACGGTGAGCGAATGGTGCCGGGAGAACCATTGCCTCTCTCAGAAAAAAATCCGCGATGCGATGTATCTCCGGCTTCGTTCCGAATATGGCCTTGGCTCGCAGATGGCACAGTCCGCGATAAGCCGCGTCATCGGCAACTATCGCACAATCCGCGAGAACCACGGAAGCCCGTGGCATGGCAAACGGGCATGCAAGTACACGTCCGCCGGCTACGACGCGGTGTGGAACCGCGACTACTCGGTCAGCAAGGCTGGCGTGGTCAGCGTGAACACGCTGGCAGGCCGCGTCAAGCTGCAAGCCGACTGGTCGCACGTACCCGAACCATACCGGCGCGGCAGATACGGGACGGCGCGCATCATCCGCAGGAACGGCAAATGGCTCATGCTCATACCCATGAGCGTCATGCTGCCGGACCCGCCCCGTCCGCAGCGCGTCACCGGCATCGACCTCGGGCTTCGCTTCCTCGCCGTCAGCTACGACGGCGACGGCAACACCCGTTTCCATCCGGGAAAGGAGGTGACGCAGAAACGCGCGCAGTACAAGGCGTTGCGAACCGACTTGCAGAAGCGGGGCACGCGCAGCGCGAGGAAAAGGCTCAAAAGCATAGGCAACCGAGAGAACCGTTGGATGACCCAAGTGAACCACAGGGTCAGCAAGGCACTCGTGGCCGAATGCGACAGGCCCACGCTCCTCGCGCTCGAAGACCTCAAGGGCGTCCGCAAGGCGACCGAACGGGTCGGCAGAAGCCAACGGTACGTGCAGGTGTCGTGGGCTTTCTTCCAACTCCGCCAGATGGTCGAGTACAAGGCGAGGGGGGCCGGACACACCGTCATGCTGGTGGACCCCGCGTACACGTCGCAGACGTGCCCCAAGTGCGGGACCGTCCGCAAAGCCAACCGCAAGCACGACAAGCACTTGTACGTGTGCGCGAACTGTGGCTACAGGTCGAACGACGACCGCGTGGCCGCGATGAACATCCAACGGCTCGGATACCAAAGCCTGTTGGAAACCGGCGTCAGCACATCCTGACGCCGGCAGGGCGCAGTCAACCGTCCTTATGCAGACCACGCGCCTGCAACAATGTTCCGCCACCCCAGCCATCGGACGCCAGGAAACGAAAGCGGGAGGAAGCCGACAACGGCATCCGACCATCGAAAAGAACCGCCGGGCAGGGACAAGCCCCTCACGCAAGTGAGGGGTAAGTTGACTTTTTTCGTATGCCTATGGTGGTTTGACTTTTCTCTTTTACTTGTTATACTGAATATGTCCACATAAAAATGAAAGAGGAAAACCAATGAACATCGCATACTCCCGTTATCTGCAAAACGCGCTCGAACATAGCACCCTCACCGATGAGGAGAAGCAAGGCGCACACGCCTTCCTGAAATTCCTGTCAACCTACAAGCCCAAGGGATTAAGCCTCCACGAACCGGACTTCTACGGTTACGGCGATGCGTTCGGACAGTACGGCGTCACCTACTTCGACAAGGGAAGCCTCGAAGACAACGGCATCGACCCCGGCAAGCTGGATGCGCTCCAGCTCGACCAGCTCATGACCCGTTGGACGGAAGAAGCCTACGACATGCTCAGCGGCGACGGCTGCGACATCATCCCCGACTCGCTTGACAACGCGATTCAAACGCTCGGCTTCGACCGTGAAAGCATCGAGGCGTGAAATCATGATGAACATTGAAGACTTCAGGAACATGTTCCGCGCACACTTGAGCCATGAAATCTGGGACAAGTGGCGCAAAGGACAGCTTGACGTGTCCATGCGCCGCAACACTCCTGACGGATGCGAATACGAGGAACTTCCCAAAGAGGCGGCAGATCAGATTCTTGACGGTGGGGAAATCCATTCCTGCGAGGATCTGGCAGACCCCACTGAGGTGATTTCCGACCGATACGCCTGCTCCCTTTATGGCATCACCACGTTCAAGCCCAGCGAGTATGCGATAGAAGAAGACTTCCCGAATGAGGTGGTTCTCCTCGTCCGTGCTGGAGCGTCGCCGATTTCATGAGCGACTGGACGAAATTCGACGCGGTCGACGACTGAGAAAAAGAGAACACGAAATGTATGAAATCAGAAGCACAAAAGACGGCGTGGCTGGCGCATACGAGTATTCGACACCAGTACCAGCAGACTACAGCTTCAAGCAAATGCTCGACATGGCACGAGACATCGCCAACGAGAACGGGTATGAGGCAAGCATCTACGACGACGAAAACGAAATGGTCATCACCATCTCGCCGAAACAATACAGCATGGGAGTAGCGGCATGAGCAACAGGAAACTCGTCAGCGTCCAAGAAATCACCGGCATCGACCCCATCGAGGGAGCCGATCGTGTCGAAGTCGCCCGCGTATTGGGCTGGCGTGTGGTCGTCGGCAAGGATATGCATCTGAAGCCGGGGGACAGGGTCGCCTATTTCGAGACCGACAGTCTCCTGCCAGCCTATGACCCGCGTTACAAGGCGTTCCAGGCTCGCGGTCAGAAGACCATGATCGTCGGAGCCAAGGAAATCACCGGCCATGTGCTGCGCACCATGAAACTGCGCGGAGTCTACTCGCAGGGCCTCATCATGCGTTTGGACGAGCTCGGGTTCCGGTACACGCCCCCTGTCGGCACGGACATCACCACGGAAGCGAACGTGCTCAAATACGAGGAGCCCCTGCCGATGGGCGGCATGCAGGTCGGCCGGTTCGACGCACCCTGCTCCAAGTCGGACGCGCCCCGTCTGCAGACGCTCACCGAATACTGGGATGAATTGAAGACGTTGAAAGCCGTGCCGACCGTGAAGGTCGATGGCACCAGCACCACGCTCAGCATGGACGAACGAGGACAAGTCCACGTGTATTCCCGCAACTGGGAGCTTGACTCCATGTCCTCGAACATGCAGCTCGCCAAAAGATTCCAGTTGGATAAGATGCTATGGCCAGGCATGGCCGTCCAGTTCGAGCTATGTGGCCCCGGTATCCAATCAAACCGGTTGAAACTGCCGGCCCAACGCCCGTTCGTCTTCGCAGTCTGGAAAGACCATCACAAGATCGACCGCGACCAGTGGCCGACCGGCATGCCGAATCTTGCCGTTCCCGAACTCGACGAACACGAGTGGGCGTTGACGGGGAGCGTGGACGACATGATCGCCAAAGTGGACGGGTTGCGTGGCAACGTCACCAAAGACCGTCTGGACGAGGGCATCGTCTGGCATCTGCACGAAGACCAGCAACTGTCCGAAGGATTGGCGAACGAACTGGGATCCAATCGGTGCTTCAAAATCATCAACAACAAATACCTGACGAAGAACGGACTATAGGCATGGCATACCCGATGTTCCCGCTCGTATCGGCTCCCGCATCCTACATGCCGGTCCCCGTCGACCTGGTACAGCGCCTCGCCTCGTTCACCCTGGCCCACCCCGGGGAGCCGGGAGGCCTTACCGCCGACGAGATCAGGCATCTGAACCTGCCCTGCGGCTCCTACGGGTATGAGAGCGAAGCCGTCGATGCCTGGCTCGACGAACTGGCGGAACAACTCGGAAAGAGGCAACTGTTTTGACCAAGACAATCATGGTGGACATCGACAACACGATCGCCGACTATACGAACGGTCTGCGCGACTACATCCGCGAATGCGGACATGGCGAGGACGAATGCCCGTGCCCGGAGCCGACGGCCTACGATTTCACGCTGACCGACGGATGGCCGTTCAGCGGGGATCCGAAAGCGTTCACGTGGTGGCATACGCGCGCCGTCGCCGACGGCTTGTACTCCAGAGAAGAACCGTATACAGGAGCCGCCGAAGCTTGAACCAGCTGCACGATGCGGGCTGGAACGTCATCATGGCGACCAGCCGCGCGGATGACTGGCGCGGCGAAAGCCAACGCTGGCTGCACCGCAACGGCTTCCAGTTCGACGGCTACTACAACGGCGACAAGACGCTGCTCACACCGGACGTGCTCATCGACGACAGGCCCGTCACATTGGAGGCGATGGCCGCAAAGGGCGTGACCGTACTGCATCCCGATCATGCGTACTGCACGGCCACGCCGGGCCAAATGTTCCACCGGTGGGCCGCGGTGCCGCTGATTCTGGGAGGCGTGCGTTGAAGGCGACGGAGGGGATGGACGTGGAGATCGAACGACGGTGCGACTTGATCACCGGCGCCTCCTGCGGGCATGTGAGCCTGAGTTGGATTCCCGGAGACGGCCGAAACGGCACCCGCTCATGGGTGCTGGCCACCCATGACGGCGGCAGCATCCGCCGCATCCGGTTGAGCTGGCACGAGCTCGGCGACCTGGCGGCCATCCTCCAATCGATCGCAAACGCGGAGAGGGAAAGGAGGGGATGATGGCGAATCCTCTTGATGTGAGCGCCGAGGCCGCGACCCGGTGGATCGAGAACACCCCGGATGCCACGCTACGGGCCTGTGGACTCGTGAACGCCTACCAGCTGGGCTGGATGGACGGGGCCATGCGATGCGCGGACAAGGCCGCGTTGAAACGCGTCCGACGGGCGTTGGAACGATACCCGTGGCTGACCAAGGGTCAGCGGGAAGACATCGCGACCATCGCGGTCAGGGCCGCATACGGCATGGCATGGGAGGAGGACGACGATGAATGACGACACCGGGGTCCCGGCGGCGGTATTCGCCCTGAAACCCGAATGGGCGGACCTCATACTCTCCGGCACGAAGACGGTCGAAATACGCCGCGGCCGCATGAAACGGATGATCGACCGCATGCTCATCTACCGGACCGGCACCGGACTCATCGTCGGCGAGGCACGGGTGAAAGGCATGCACGCCGCTCCGCCGGAGACCATCTGGAGGGGATACGCACCGAATCCCGCATCCCGAAAAACCTGTTCGACGAGTATGCGAAAGGCGCAGACAGGCTGTACGCATACCGTCTGGAAAACCCCATCCGCTACGGGAAGCCGAAGACTTTGTCCGACATCGGACTGAAACGCGCGCCCCAATCATGGTGCTACCTGCCCGAAACGGGGCCGGCCGGGCCGGAACCTGCAATGGAAGGACTGAATTGATTTACGACATTACACCCATCACCTTCAACCAACTGGATCTACTGTCAGCCGGACACCCACAGGGCGGATTCCAGCAGACCGGGCACATGGCTTATCTTGCCGAACCGGACGTGGACGCCACGGATCTGATCGGCGTGACCCGCAACGGCGTTCTATCGGCCGGCTGCCTGATTGCGTGGACACGAGGCCGGCTTGGCCTGGAAGGCAGCATCTGGCTCGGACCGTTGTGCGCGCTCGATGATCCTAAACTCCTCGAACACATGACCCGTGGAATTCGTCTCGCCGCACGCCGCCGTCATGCCGTGTCCGTCACATGCTGGCCGAATGTCGAATACCAAAGGCATGACGCGGATGGGAACCCGATCGGGCCCCGACACGATGATCCTCGACGCCTACCGGTCATGCGGCTGGAAGTATCAAGGATTCGACACCGGATACGGGAAAGTCGTCAACCGTTGGAATTGGATCAGAACCTTCGACGGGATCAAGGATGAGAAGACGCTGCTCGCCTCCTATAAGCCGCGCACCCGGTGGAGTGTGAACAGGGCGAAAACGTCAGGCGTGCAAATTCGTGAGCTCACCGCGGACGACCTAGGAATGTTCGCGAGTATCGAACAGAAGACCGCACGACGCGCGGATTCACGGCCCGCGACGAAAACTATTACCGACGGTTCAAGGAAACATTCGGAAGCCGAGCCCATTTCATGCTCGCTGAGATCCACGCCGGGGAACTTCTGACCAGACTGACCGCCGAATACGACAAACTCGCCGAACGGCTGGACCTGCTGCGAACCCAATACGAGAATCATCCCACATCTCGAATCAAACGACAGGAGGACGACATCACCCGCAACCTGACCGCCATGGAACACCGCCTCAACGAGCGCGCGCCTTGACCACACATGGTAGCGTGATCCCAGCCGCCTGCGCCCTGTTCGTGGAACACCGGCGTGAAACCGTGTACCTGACAGCCGGCGCTCTCCCCGAATACCGGGCATACCAGGCTCCCGCCCTGTTGGTCCACGAAGGAATGCTCCGCCTGTGCGTCAACAGTACCCAACCGCGACGCTTCAACATGTACGGCATCACCGGCGTATTCAACGACCCGGATGACGAAGGCCGTGGGGTATTGGAATTCAAACAGGGATTCAACGGGCATGCCGAGGAGCTGGTCGGGGCATTCATCCTGCCGACCAGCACGATCCGATACAAGCTCGTTGAAGCCGTTCACGCGATTAAGCCGCTGAAGAAGGCCGGCCAAACAGAAGATGGTCGTTGACTTCCTCCCCACGGCTGAAGCCGGGGTTTTACGGCGCGATTCGGATAAAAATCAAACTAAGCATATACGAGTTTGACTTATTACGTACAAATGCCGTACGATTAACATATGATAGAAACCACGAACAAAGCCAGCCGTTTCGAGATGCGGCTCACGCCGTCACAAAAGGAACGTCTCGACCAAGCGGCCGAAATCAAAGGTCTCAGCACATCCCAATGGGCGTTGTCCAACCTGCTCGTCGCCGCCGACCGTGACATCCAAGAATCGCACGTACTCTATCTGGACGACGAGCAATGGAACTCATTCATAAAATCTTTGGATGAACCCATGCCGACGAAGATGGTAGAGCTGCTTGAAAGCGAACCTATCTGGAAATGAGCGATTTCACCTTTCCACGACGACTGACCATGGAAGACGACATCGATGGGTTCGACTGCGGCTTACCGGTCGTCAACAACTGGCTACGAAACCAGCTGAAGAACGCCGGCAGACAGCATACAGCCGTCGCCTATGCGACATTCTCGAATGGAGTCCTGGCAGGCTTCTACACGCTTAGCGCATACGGTATCAATCACACCGAGGCGAACGGATGGTTAAAAAGAAACAGTCCAGACCCAATCCCGGCGATACTCTTGGGCATGCTTGGCGTAGACATACGCTACCAAACCATGCACATAGGTTCTCAACTGCTAAGGGACGCGACCTTGCGCGCTTCCAATGCGGCTGAAATAGTAGGAGCCAAGGCATTATTCGTCGAACCAGCTTCCGATTCGGCGACAAAATTCTACGAGCATTACGGGTTTCGACATATCGAACGTTCAACGAAAATGTTTCTTCCGTTGAAAAGAAACTGAGTTGACTTCCTCCCGGTACTAAAGCACCGGAAGGAAGTCAACCGGCCCTCAAGAACCGGGCTTGCGCCTCACGCAGGTCAACCTATTCCTCTAGCGAGCCATTCGGCGGCGGTGCATTTCGATTGGAAGATGCCTTGGCTTCCGTTGATGCCGGTCGCATGCCACATGTGTTTCCGGTTGATAGTTTCCCGTCGGAGATTGCCGACGGTATGACCGTTGGCGAAAACGGCGAACATGTTGGTTCCGGTTTTAATCAGGATTAGGTTCAACAGGCCGGTTCCTTTCTGGCTCGTGCCAATGCTTCGATGAGCTGTTCGGCTTTCCGTCTGCAAGGCATGTGCCGGATTGGACAGCATGGTCGAACATCCCGTCGATGGAATCTTCGTCGAACGGAAAACCGAAAGAGCATTTGTATAGGATTCGACTCACCGTTTCGATCTGTCGTTCCGATACTTGTTCGCGGCTTTTGGCTCCTGCTTCGTATCCTTGGGCGAATGCTTCTATCGGATTGTCGGATTGGTGGAACGAGTATAGGATTGCGTATGCTTCGCAACGGTATTCGTCAGATTTGACTGTCACCTCGGAGCCCTCCTTCGGTATTTGCGTGGAGTGAATTCCTTGCCGCCCCAAATGCCCTGTAATGGGTATCCGCAGATTTGATGGCCTATCGGTGCTGTTTTCTTGTCTCTGCTGATGGACTATCGGTGTAAAGCCTCCCGAGCGGAACCTTGAATGAGCGGGTTCTGCAGCTCCCGACCCCCCCTATAAAAGGCTTCGTATTCCATAGCTTCGAGGAAAATAGTGGCCTATCGGCGCAAAACACACTATCCCCAGTCCCAACGCATTGTTCTCCACCAGTTTCGGCCTTGTATACTGGCCCTATCCGACACTGTTGTGGATAGTGGCCTATCGGTGTAGCCAGTAGTGGCTTATCGGTGTAATCAGCTTGGCAACAACCTTACGGCGTGGAGTATCCCTGCAATGATAGTGGACTATCGCTGCTGTTTTAGTGGCCTATCGGCGTCGTTTCCGTGGAATATCACTGCCGAACCCGTGGACTATCGGTGTAACGAACCTGCTCAAACCGCTTCTCCTATAAGGGCTGACGGGCAGTGCTTATAGTCATACTACATACTGGACATACTCTTTTATAGCAGGAAGATCGAGAACGAACGATAGTGGCCTATCGGTGAATACATTTACGCTGATAGGCCACTACCTTGATCCCGGTGTTCCGTTCGGAACATACGGTTCTCGTGTTTCTGGGATCCCACCGGACAAAGGAAAACCTTGGACGAGGCCGTGGCCTATCGCTGTATTTTTTTGTGGATTGCCGCTCCTCTTCTACGACGATCCGCCTGTTTTTTTTGAGTGTTGGCTAATCGGTTTGTTTATTGGCTTCTTCGACCATGTGAATGCGTTCTCCAATCCATCGCATGACCGGTACGGCCATGCTGTTGCCTAAAGCCTTGTACCGGGCGCCGTCTGGCGCGTGCTCCTTGTTGCGGTATGGGATATCGGTGTAATCGTCGGGGAATCCTTGCAAGCGTTCGCATTCTCGTGGGGTCAGGCGGCGGACGGTGAGACCTCCCTCCTCATTGTCGCCTGTTATCAGCGTTCGGGTGTTATGAGTGGACAATGTGGCGCTCATATCGTGCTGAATCAGCGCGCCTTTCCCGCCACCGGGTTTCCCACCGCGAATCTGCAACGTGGCCGGTTTCATTTCCTCGGACTCATCGACTGGGTATATGAGCGGCGGATCCTTCTTAGCGTGCGAGGTCAACGTGGGAGCGAGATTTTCGCCTTCCATCGCGTTCGTCTGTCCGTCGGCCCGGCAGATGTACGTCTGCTGTTTGATGCCAGGCTGCGCGGCCAATGCGCCTGCGACTTCCAGTTCACGAGCCTCGTCACGCTGATTTGAAGCGAATGCTACAACCGGATTATGGTCGGTTTTTAACGTAGGGCTTATTTCACTTATCCCTGGACTCCGGGCCTTCGCACCTTGGTTATACAGGAACGCGAGCGGCTGCACCTGCACCAATGGGACTTGGTTGCCTCCGGTTCCGGCCCGTGCGGTCAATGTCTGGCTGACATCATCATGCGCGTACCGAAGTCTGGCGTCGGTCGGATTGAAATCCAATGCCGCCACTGCGGTGCTGTTCGTCCGATCCAACGTGTTCATCACATCGTCCTGTTTGACGAGTTTCCCGTTGCTGCCGGTTTGCGCCGTCTGGCAAAGGAATACTTTATCCCGTTCGTCAACGACGACGTTCGCTCCACGGTCAACGCAGGGGGAACTATCGTATCGTGCGGTGAGAATACCGGCAATATCATCACCGAACTGGGTGAAAACGCTTTCCTGATTTTGCCCTGACTTTTCTCTCGTGGACAACGTCGGATACACGCCGGAAGCCGGATAAACCTTCGACTCTGGGTTTCGCCGGGATTCAGGCAGCCAGAATCATGATCTGCTTCTCCAACGCATCCCTGAGCCTCTTCGGTAAGGGCTTGCCTCTTCTGTCGGCTCGACTGATGATTCCACGACAGGCTTTCGCGCTCAAAAAGTACTTCCGCGCAACGCATGGTTCCAAGACTTCCAACAAGGAACACACGCTCGCGTCTTTGGGCCACACCGAAAAACTGCGCATCCAATACTCGCCATGCCAGACCATACCCGAGCGCATCCATCTCTGACAGGAGCTGGCGGTAAGCCTCCCCCCGCTCGCTTGTGAACGCTCCTGGGACGTTCTCCCAGACAAACCAACGTGGACGGAGTTCACGTACCGCTCGAATGTATTCGAACATGAGTCCGGAAGCTCCTGCGAGTCCTTCCCTCTTGCCTGCGACAGAGAAGCTTTGACAGGGGCTACCTCCGACAACAATGTCTGCTGCTCCCACATACGGGCTCCAATCGATTTTCGTGATATCTCCAAGATTCGGGATATCCGGGTAATGGTGTTGCAGGACGGTTGAGGGGAATGGGTCGATTTCGCTGAAGGCCAGCGGCTCCCATCCCAGTGGATGCCATGCGACGGTGGCGGCTTCAATGCCGCTGAAGATGCTGACGTATTTCACTGGTGGAGGAGTTTTTCGAGTTGGATTTCGGCGATGGCGGCGTTCATGTAGCCGCGCGTGTGGAAGTGTTTCGGGTTGAGGCAGCGATTGTCCATGTGATACGGCCGGTGGGATTGTCCACGTGGCGTTGCGCTTCCATCGGCTGCCCGCAGTTGGGGCAGAACCAGTTGTTTTTCATTGGTTTTCCTTTCTGTCAGAATCTGAGTGTGATGCTGCTTGGCATAGGGCTGCGGTGAAGAAGCCAAGGGTGAAGCCCGTAAATAGGCAGATGATGGCAATTAGCATGAGGTCTCCTGTTTCGTCAGATGGTTTTTGCGATGAGGCTGATCGAGACGATCAGCAAAACCCATAGGATCGCGATGCCGACCGTCCAACGGTTGAGGTTCTTCTCCGCGACCCGGATGTGCCTGCGTTTGCGGTCAAGCCGCCGCCGAACATGTCGGACAATCCCCCGCCCTTGCCTTTGTGCAGAAGAATCAGCAGGGATAGCAGGAGCTCAGGACGGCGACGATGGTTTTCAAAACGATGATGAGAACGGCCATAGGGTTCCTTCGGAATAGAAGATGGCGATGAAGATGATCAGGCTGTCAGGTATGCGACAGCCCAATGGCGATAGGTGCTGCGATGCTGTGGATTATCCGTCCATACGCTCATGAGAAGAAACGTGAGCAGGGCGATACCCATCCATAGCAGCATGGCAAGGGTCACGGGATGTGTGACCGTCACCCGAACACCATGAGAGTGAGTTTGCCGAGCCCGAAATCCATGCCCGTGACCAATATCATGAGCAGGATGACGAACACGAATGCGGCAATACTCCAGGCCATCCATTCGCGGGCGGTTGGAGTCACCGTCTTACGGGTTTCATCGATTACCTGCCGGACATAGCGTCCGATGGTCAGGAAAGGATTACGGGACTGCTTGAGGGATGTTTTTTCAGTCAATGATCAGCTCCTTGAACAGGAGCATGAGACCCAATGATCCGGCAATGACGCACAGGAACGTCAGGATGACGCACAGATAATATGCGATGTTCCAACAGCGGGCTTCCTTGATTCGGTCCAGAGAAGCGGCGTTCTTCGCGCCTTGCCCGAACAGCATGCCGACATGGAGGATAAGCCATGAACTGGCATATCCTCCGGTCATAACCATTACGTATTGGAGGATCAAGATTCTCACGTTCCGGGAATGGTCTTATTGGGCGTCAACAGGGTCGCGGGTGCGGATGCGGTGTTCTTCGCATGGATTTGAGCGAAGGCGATGGTCCTATCGTCTTCAAGATCCGCCTCGTTCGGATTAGTGGCCTGGCCGGCGATGACCGGTGTTGGCGCATCCTTCGGAGCTGACTGGACTGTAGTGGCGTTAGGCTTGCGTCCGGACTGGTAGGCGTTGTCAAGCACTTTGCTTGCTTCCTGGAGACGGCGAGAATCGCGCGAACCCTTGCATCGGCCTGCTCCGCGATGTTTTGCCGTCCAGTGGCATACGAGTCGGCTTCCTTACGCAACTGTGCGGCGGACTGCTGCGCGGATTCGATGATCTGCTTCGACTTCGCTTGGGATTCCTTCACGTTCTTTTCGGCGACCTGCCGCGCGTCCACCATAGTCTTCTCCGCGGCGGACTGGCTCTGCTTGCGAATGCTGTCAGCCTCCTGCAGCGCCTTGTTCTTGATGTCGGCTGCGTTCTTTTCCGCAGCATGATAAACGGTCTGGGTGTCTTCGAGGAGTTTCCTCACATCGTCGCCCACGCTCGTGTACTTGTTCTTGATTTTTGCTTCCAGATCGTCGTTCTGCTTTTCGAGTTCTTCGATCCGTTCGGAGAGCTTCTTGTTTTCGGCTTGCAGCTGATCGATGTCTTGGTTTGCCTGGGTGAACTGGTTGTTGACCGTATCCAGGGTCCTCTTCAGATCAGTGTTTGCTTGCGCATACTTGTTGATGGTGTCCTGGAAATTGGTTACGGCATCATTGACTTGTTGAGGATCGTAGCCTCGCATCTTCGTGTCGAATTCGATGATGGGCATGGTGGATTTAGGTCTCCTGACTTCACTTTTTTCTATGTGGACAGATTCAGTATAACAGGTAAAATGCCGGGAAGTAAAAAACCACCCGGCATTTTCCTAGGGTCAGCGATTCGGCAATTCCATGAAATCTCCGGCCTCGTTGTAGCCGTAAGTTTTCCGTTGCGGCTACGAGTCCCGCGGGTAGTGGACATGGATGGAGTGTAGAACGACTCACGGCCGTTCTTCCGGACGCGGAAATTACCATCCGACAAGACTTCACGTTGTCGGCGGTGATCCGATTGGCCGGACTCTTGCCGTTATTGAACATGGATGCGAAGCCCTCCGCATCGGCCGGCTCCTTGCCGATGCAGACACCGTTCCCGTTGGACAGCATGCGGGCGTGTCCGCCGGGAGTGTTGATGGCAAAGGCCACTCCCTCTTTGCCGTCGCGCATCTGGATGTCGCTGCTGTAGAACCGATTCGTCCCATACTTGGCTCGCAGCAGTTTCGCGGCTGCCTGTGGGGATTGCGGATCCACGTATGGTGCGGCCGCCCGTTCACGGACTGCTTGCACCTTGCGCGTATAGTCTTGGAATTCCTCGTTGGTGGTGAACTCCCTGCGTGCCTTGACCGGCTGCGTCCCGTACTGTTTCGCTTCGATGGAACCCCATACGGTGATGTCGTCTCCACTGTGGGGGTTCATGTAGTCGGCGCGGAAATGCAAGGCGTTCTGCAACGGTTTGCCGCTTTTTGCGGATACCTTGGTGCCTCCGCTCACGGTGAAGTCGACGCTCTTGAGACCATCCTTCTGCATGGCCCTGGTCATGCGAGTGAGATCCCGGCCGCGGAGACGGACGCTGCCGCTGCCTCCATGCGTGTTGGGGCTTCGCCGGGGCACCATGCGACGAGATTGTCCCCGTTCACATGGAAGCCTTCCGGCACCGGGTCTCCTGGTTTCATTCCCAGTTCGCTCATGGGAACGCTTTCAGGCTTGTATGCGGGTTTCACGGTGACGTCGCCATTCTTGTCCGCATACACGTAGACCGGCATTTCCCGGGCTTGGGATTCGCTGAGCCCGAATTCCTTCTCGTAGTAATGACGTGCCTGGACCGCAGCTTCGGCGAAGTCGCCGGGGTCAGCGGAATAGACGCGGTTGTCAAGGTCTGCGAACGCCGCGAGGTTGGCTCGTTCTGCCTTCTGGGCGTTCAACGTGTCATAGGTTTTCCTGTCCGGACGGCCGCTGATCTGTGCGGCATGTCCTCCGAAGGCGGTCTCGCCGTCGGGGAGATTGGAACTGACCGGCTCGAAATCGTGTCCACGGTTGAGGCTGAACACATCCGGTGGGGCGGCTTTGCTGTGGTTGATCACGCCGAATGTGGTTTCCCCGGATGCCGCGACGGCCATCTGTTCCATATCGCTGTTGCCGATGATGTGGATGCGTTCGATGGGGTTCTGGGTCTTGAAACTGCTGAACACCTTGCCTTGGGCGCTCATATGCAGGATGGTGGATCCGTCTGCCAGCTGGTTCATATCGTTGACATAGTATTTCTTGACGATGCCGCTGCGCGTGGTGTACGTGTATTCGCCGGGGACGAGATTGGTTTTACGGAATCTACCAAGGGGGTCACGCGGCTGTGTCGCTGGTGTCCATACCATTATCGGCTCTTTCTCTGAGATTGATGGATGTGCTTCCTGTTCAATCGTATGGTCGGACTTGGTTCCTTCCGCAGGATTTTCGGATTTTGCCTAGGCTCTGTTTCCCCGGCGGATTCAGCTTCACGGATGGTTCGAACGTCAAGCTGGTGAAAGATGAGATGGCGGATATAACGGGCCCAGACCGTGAAGATGTATCCGGTCGCGCAGATTATGACCGATATGGTGATGACTGATTCTCTGGAGTCGATGAACCAGTCCTGCGGGACGATGAACATCGCATATAGGACGGCTATGAGGATAGCGATGAGTCCTATCGCGGTCTGGACTAGCACTTGTCTCAGGTTCAACGCATTCTCCGATCATGTTCGCCCCAAGCGTCGATGGAGCTTTCGGCTATGCTCTGCGCCATCTGAAAATTCTCGGGCACCGGGAAAACAAAAAGTCTGACCATGTGGTTTCCCGTCATGAGATTCGGCAGACGTACGAAAGCCACTCCCCTGCAATGCTGGCTGTTCACATCCGGCCAAGCTCCGATGCGGGTTCCCGAATGCAGTATGGTGTTCACCGTTTCCGCCGCATTGTCAGGGTCGGCGGTTTTCACCCCGTACGGGTATGCGATTCCGGCGATGATGGCGAATCTTTCATACGGACGGTAGGCTTGTCTTTTCCACTGTTGGAAGGCCAGTTCGATGAGTTGTGCGCGTACTCGTTCCCGAATGCCGAAGCTGCCTCCCCCCCCCATGTGGCTGATTTCCGTTCGCCGTTCTGTCTGGCGATGAGGTCACTATCCGTATAGTTGCTGGTTATCCACTGTTTGTCGGGGATCGTGAATGACACCGAGTATCCGTCGTGCCATGCCGGCGGATTGGGATTATTTCGCCAATGCTGGTCGATGTTCGATGCGAGACGTGAGGTGATCTGGTATTTCGGCATTGATTCCGGCACCGGGATGATGAGCACGCTCAGCCTGTAATGGTTGGCTGGCGCCGGTGTTGGCAGTTGGATGTATACGGTGCTGTGCCGGTGCTGGCTGTCATCGTCGTCCCAGAGCCGGGCATCACTGCCACCGTCGATGATGGGTTTGATGGTTTCGGCCGCTCTCGCCGGGAAAATGTTTTTCTGGCTTGGACAGGCTACGCCTATAAGGGCGATGAACCGTTCCACTTTCCAGGCTTTTCCTGTTTTCTTGAGGTTGCGCCATTCGTTTTTCGCGTAGTCCCTCACCCATGCCCTTCGTCTGGCTCGCATGCGTTCCGTCTGTATGGTGTCGGTCGTACTCCACCATTCGATTGGGATGGTGAACTCGTGGGCGTAGCTCCGCGCTTGTAGTTGGCTGGTCTTCTTGGGTTGCTGGATGTTGTCCGGCGTGTTCGAGGTGCTGATGGCATTGGCGTTGGTTCTGTCGTCTTTACTGTTATGTGGACATATTCAGTATAACGAGCAAACGATAAAAAGAAGAGAGGACCATCGTACTGGATGGCCCTCTCCTGTCGTGCCTCAGGCAATCAGCTGGCGAGATCGCAGAGCATGTTTTCCGCAGTCAGCAGCTGCCAGTTCTGGAACGAAACCTCCTTGACCTTCTTGTTGAAACCATGTCGGAGCGCATACTTCGCGGCGGCATCCACGGGGTCTGGAGTGTTCTCTGCGTAGCCTTCCTCCTTGGCTTTCTTGACCATCAAGGCGATGCCCAAGAGCGCTTGACGGATGCTGGTCGCGGCAAGATTCGTGATCGGATTGTCATCGCTGATGCTGAACGGCTGCCAGTCGCAGGCATCGGATTTCTCGAACACCCAGAATTGCATGGTGCTGGGAGCCTTGGACCCACGGTCGAAGCGTCCGGCTTGCATGCGGCTACCGCGGCACGGTAGAAAACGGTCTGAATGTGATAACCGTAGTTGATGACTTCCTTGGCGAATGATTCCGCATCGGCCTTCTGAGCGGTTTTCAAATCGACCAGGTAATCGGTGCCGGCAGGAATCAGATCAGGCTTCGCCTTGAGCATCAGACCGGTTTGACGATCCTTCCATTCGATGCACTGTTCCTTGGTTCCCTGTTCGATGATTTCCATGTAATCGGGGTATTCGGGCATGAGACTGGTCTGTTCGATGCCTTCCTTCATGCGTTTGAGCAGTTGCATGTCATTGTAGGAGACGATGATGTTGCCGGCTTCCAGCTGTTCGTCGCGCCACTTCTGGTTGTCTTTGCTCCTGAAGCTCTCTCCCTCAGGCAGGCTGACAACGTCGCTGGTGCCGAGCAGGTAAGCGTGGAACGCCGTACCGAACTTCATGGCGTCGGTGGGCTTGTGGTCGTCGTTGAGACGGTGATATGCCCAGTCGGCCGGGTTTTTCAGGAATTGTTTCAATTGGCTTTGGTCGATTGATTTCAACCGGAAGTAGCCGGGGTCGTCGATGTCGATGATTTTCGCGTAGGCCATTGGTGTCTTTCCTTCTTGGATTCAAGTTCCGGGCATGCCTATGGACGGAGCATGCCGGAACGGTATGTGGGGAGGCTACTTGTTGTTCACTGGATCGGATTCGGCGATTTCCTGGGCTGACATGTCAGCCTCGTCGACGTACACGCTGGTGTTGCCGCTTTCCGGATCCACGACGACGTGAGGCTCGTCGTAGGTGATGGGTTCTCCGGTCGTCTCGTCGAACTCCGGGCTGACGGGCACCGGGTCGGAGAGGTGGAGATATCCGCCATCGGCTTTCTGCTGGGCGCGGTTGACCTCTTCCCAAGCGTTCTCCCAGTTGAAGAATTCCTCCGAATAACCCGGGTATGGTTCCTTGTTCTTGGTTTCCCAGTCGAGGAGCTGCTTCGGTGTGACGGGTTGCGAGGGGTGGAATTCCTCGGTCAGCCCTTCGGGGATCGGCACTGTGTAGTCGCTGAGACGGTCCTCGTCGTCTTCGTCGGGTGCGACGAATCGGACTTTCGCTTTGATGGGGGTGTTCATAGGTTGCTCCTTTTCCAGTTTTTTCCTGATTTGGATTGCTGTTTCGAGATATTCGATGAGCTGATGGTATGCGGCGTAGGACAGGCTCATGGGGTTGTCCTCGTACTTGCTGTACGTGTTGACGCTCATGCCCAGCAGGTCGGCTATCTCGTTTTTGGTTTTTCCTGCTAGCTGGCGCAGGCGTCTGATCGATAGCTGGTTCATTCGCCTCTCCTGGATGCAGTGGTCGGACTGGTGTCGTCCAGTCTTCTGGTTGTGTTCACGCTCCCATTGTACAACATACAGAAAACTGCGTTTTTCAGCATTCTCTAACAAGGAGAAACGCCTTGGAAATAAAGGCAACACGCCGAATAATATACATGTTCAGATAACTGCGTATATTTGAATATGTCCACATAGAAAAAAAGAAGAGAAGACGAAAACTCCCATCCTCAATGCACTGTGGAGCGATCGTCTAAATCGTCAAGGAGGAACCATCATGGCAACAGAACTGCTAACTCACGCGAAAACCGGAGTCATCCAGATGGGATGGCCCAAGCTCTACGAGGCGGTCGCATTCAAGGGAAACAAGGACGATGACAAGTCCGCCAAGAAGGACGATGAGAAGAAAAACGAAAGCACGCCTGCATACGGGTTCCCTGTGCTTCTCGACAAGGATGACCCCGATCACATGCGAACCGTCCGAATCCTTCAGAAGCTGAGCAAGAATGCGGAAGCCAACGCCATCGCCTTGAAGAAATGGGGTAAGAAGGATCGTATCGTTTCCAATGACGGTCTCAAGGATGCCGACGAGGATGAAATCCTTGACGGTGATAAAACCGTCCTCATGACCGATAAATATCCGAATCGAGCCAACCATTTTTATGTGAACTTCAGTCGTAGCTCCAAGGCTGGTCGTCCCGGAATCCGCTACATCGACGATGAAGGAATCCTGCGTGAGCTCCCCGAACCGATTCTCGGGACAAAGGAGGACATTCAGGCCGCTCAAGCCAATCTTAATGATGCCCGAGCCGCTTACGCTACGGCTGATGAAGACGCTCGGGAGGAGGCGAAGACGCTCGTTCTGGAGGCGACGCGCAATCTTGAGGAGGCTCAGGAGCGTGATGCCAAGGCCAAGGAAGTCAAGGTCTTATGGGATAAGCTGGTGTATCCCGGTCAGAACGTGCAGGCTTCGGTTACGGCACGTGCGTGGAAGACTCAGACCGGTAGCGGTGTCAGCTATCGTTTGGATAATCTCACGATTGTTGGCGGAGGCGTGCGAGATGGAAGCTTCGAATACGATGAGGACTTCACCGATGAGGATATCGAGGCTCTTATCGCTTGGCGAGACAAGCATGTGAACGCAAAGCTTCCAAGGCCGATGATGAGGCGGCTCTTCTTGCGGATACTGACTTCGATGAGGCTGATTCCGATGATGAGGTGGACGAGGATACCGGTGAAATCGCGGTCAAGCCACGTCGCAAGGCTGCCGTTTCCCGTCGTCGTCCGAAGCCTGTCGAGGTTGAAGATGATGACGTGGACGAGGACGAGGAGGAAGCTCCGCGCCATCGTCCGAAGAAGACCTCTTCGCGGGGCCGCCGTAAGCCGGCTCCTGTCGAGGTTGAAGATGATGACGTGGACGATGAGGATTACCCCGACATGTTCTGATGCATGGGATTAACGGGAAAGCCGAGGTCAATTGCCTCGGCTTTCCCGTTTTTTCAGCCGACGTTGCCGCCACTGTTGCCCTTGGGTGGCGTCTCCTGCTGCGGTTGCGGGGATACCCCTCCCCCACTGTTGCCGGTTGATCCGCCGGTTGATCCACCAGTCGAACCATATCCCCCGCCCCAGTAGTACATGTTCCCGTATGGATTCTGCTGAGGCTGCTGCGCCTGCTGCTGCTCCTGTTGGGCTTGGGCCTGTCGTTCCGCTTCCGCTTTTGCCTTGGCCTCTTCCTCGGCTTCTTCTTCGCGTCCGCATCCTTCTTGGCTTTATCCACTTTGCTGATGAGGTTCTTCAGCTCGGTCGAAGCCGAAATAGCGTCGGACAGGTTGTCAGACGTTATTTCCGTGCTTTTCCACTGGGATGCGAGGCTTTGCATCTGCTTCTTGTCGTTGCCGTCAGGAGCGTCAGCAAGACCATTTGCCTGCTGTACCAGACCGTCGAGTGTCGTTCTGGTCTCCTTGGCTTTTGCTGCATTGCATCCGTGTAGGTTCTGTTGGTTTTCTCATATTCGCCGTCCAGTTTTTCCAGGGCCGATGTGATGTCTTTTTCAGTCATCGGATTCCCTGTGGTTGTTTTCTGGAGGGCTTCCACGGCTTTTTGCACGTCGCTGTTTTCCGCGACGGGACTGGCTTTGATCGTGGAGACCAGGTCATCGGCCTTCCGTTTCATCCCGTCCCATTTGTTCTGTGCCTTCACCAGGGATTGTTGGCGCTGTTTGCGGTCGGCTTCGGCCTGCTGTTCCGCGACGTGAGTGGTGTATGCGTGATAGGTGTACGCTCCCCCGCCTATCAGTGCTCCGAGGCCTATGAGTATGGCGGCCGCGACTGCGATAATCTTTATCAGCGTTCCACCATTTCCCCTATTTTCTGTATCAGTGCTTTCCTGTGGGAATGGGGAATCATACTGGTGTTCAACTGGGAAGACACTTTCCTGTGGGAATGGCGGATTGTCGAATTGCTGCGGGGGCATGCCATTCGTTTGCTGGCCTGTATTCCACTGACCGTTCGATTCGTCGTCCGTCTGGCTCCAAAAGTCATCTCCCGTCTGGAATGTTTGCGTTGGGTAATCATCCGCGCCAAGGCTTCCGGCGGATGGGGACGATGTTTGTGGTCCCCCCTCCGGAGGTTCGGATGGGTCATCCCAAAGGTCGAATGGATCCGCAGAGTCCGTGTCCTTCGGGTATGTTTCGCCAGTGTCCTGTCTTACTGGGGAACTGTCTTCCTGTTGGAAGGACGAACTGTCATACTGTTCTTCTGTTTCGCTGTTCCATTGATTTTGCATAGGAACATTGGATGGGAAAACAGTTTCAATGTCTCCCTGCTCCTGCATATTAACGTTTTTCTTTGAATCTGCGGAACTGTCTTGAATGATGTTGTCGTCTCGACGTTCGTTCTGTTCCGTTGTCGGTTCGCTGGAATCGTCCGATTGCAGGTCGAATTGCTCGAACGGGTCGTATTCCTCCGGGCCTTTTCCTTGTTCCCGTGTTTCCTCATTGTTCTGCGGAAATGCGGAAACAGTAGACTGTTCTTCTGATTTCTTGTCGTTACAGTCTTCTGCTGAGTCGGCGAATTCCTTGAACGGGTCGTGGCCGTTGGCGAGTAGGTCTATCTGATCGAGGTTTTCCGTATTCTCCTGTGGAGTCGTATCCGCAGTGTCCTGTTGAACTGGCTCGACAGTGTTCTGGGGGGCTGTCGTCCTGATGGGACGTGAAGCTGTGCCTTTGTTGCCCTGCGAATCTGTCGTTTTGTTGGACTGTGGAACTGTGTGGTCAGTGGAATGAGGAATTGTTTCCGCGTCTTCCTGTGAAAGTGTTGCGCTGTTGGAACGTGAAACAGTGGAATCATTGGAACGTGAAAACGATTCCTCTTTCTCCTGTGTAGCAATTGCCTGACATCCTGTTGGAACGGGTCTACGTCTTCCTGTTGGAACGGGTCTACGTCTTCCTGTTGAAATGGGTCGCTGTCGGATTGATGGGTTGTGCTTTCGTCAGACTGTGGAAATGAGTCATCAAAATACTGTGGAAACGTGTTCGCATTTTCACCGGGAATGGACTCCCTGTTGGATTGCGAAACTGTGGGCACATTGGAACTACTCCCTGTACCCCCGGCTTTCTGTGGAAGCGTTTCCGCATTGTCCTGTGGAAATGCGGAACCAGTGGAATGTGACGCTGCGCCTTTGTCATTCTGTGGATCTGCGTCATCATCCCACAAATCATCCATCAACAGGGAATCATCCAACTGATTCCCCGCCGTCAGCCAATCATCATCCTTCGCCAACATCATCACATCCTATATCAAAGACCTTTTTCGGCAGATAGGCGCCCGATATTCATGGCGGCATCGATGGCGCTCATGTGAGGCACGTCGACACCTGCCGCATACAGTTTGCTCGCATGCGCCGCAGCGGCGGCACCCTTCAACGGCTTGTCACGGTCTGCGACATCACGCCCGTCCTCGCCGAAACCGTCTGTGGGGAACCCGTCGTCTTCGTCCCCGCCGGAGTCGATCATGCCGTCATCGGGTTTTTCTGCGGCGGTCGGCAGGGCGTTTACGATTTCATCCCATGACCAGTGGCCCGAGTTCATGTCGCCTTCCGGCGGTCGGATTGCGGTCAGACGTTCGCGCAGCAGGTCGCTGTATGATTTTCTTTGCTTCTGGTTCTCCTCGTAGAAACCCTTGTAGATGACGGGTTTCATGCCGGGAAGCCTGATAAGGCCGGCTCCTCTGGAGATTCCCGGTTGCATGATGTTTTCCGGTATCTCAGGGAAGTCCTTCGCCCCTCCCAGCAGCTCTTCGACAGCGGTGGAGGGTTGCAGGGTGGGGGAGATGACCGTGGTCAGATTGACTCGCATACCGGGGTCGAAACCGTCCTGCAGGCGGGTCGATTGCCCGCAGAACAGGAAGCAGACACCGGAGAACCGGGCTTTTTGCGTGATCTTCATCGCATAGGTGATGTTCGCCGCATGGATGCTTGCCTCATACTCGGCCCGGATGCGCATCGGATTGTCCTTGCTGACCTTCGGTATGGTGACGCTCCCAGCCCATTGGGCGACCTCATCGCACACGAGCAAAAGCAGGGGGTTCTTTTCCTGTTCGTCCTTAGGCAGACCCCACCAGTTTTCGACCCCATACTGTTTGATGAGTTTCGACCGGTAGGAGCAGATCTCAAGCACATGGATCAATGTCGCGGCGGCTGATTCAGGACTATCGCAACCCCAGCCGTGGGGGATGATCCACGGCCGGCACCATTGGAAATCGACGCTTTTGTCCTCGTCGTCGCAGATGGCAAGCTGGAATCCGGCTTCCAGCGCGGCGGCGATGAGCGTGTTGATGACAACGCTTTTCCCGCTGTTGGCGGCGGCGGCAACCATGATTCCCGGGCCGGATTTCCAGTCGAGTGACAGCCAGTCGCCGGTTTCGCGGCCTCGTTCGGGCAGCTTCATGCCCAGATAGGCGTGACGTAGGTCGTTTTTACCGATCAGCTGTTTCGGGCAGGCTATCATCGCAGGAAAAGTCGGGGGAGTGCCGGGGTACACCATGATGACGCCTTTTTCGGGGTCGGCCTTGAAGAACCAGCCTTTTTTGCCGACCACTTCGACGGCTTCCTGCATTCGCTTGTCGTATACGGAGGCCTGATAGGTGACGGTGTTCTCCTTGATGCGGATTTTCCAACCGTTCTCAGGAGTACGTGAGATACGAATTTCCCAAGGCTTGACCTTGAGAACGTTCGCGAATATACGCCGGGTGGCTGCGGCCTTCTCGTCCAACTGTTGGAGCAGCACAAGGAATTCGCTGGAACTGATTCGAACGAAATCGACGACGGAATAGCCTTCGTACTGGGGTTGGCTTTCCAGGTTCTGCACCGTCTTCTTCTGGGAAGCCGTGTCCGCGCATTCGCTGTTGCTGAGTCTGACGGCTTTGATTCCGTTGTTGATATCATCGGAATCCATATCCATCGGCGCGATGATCGCGTACCGGTTGTCGGAATCGACGCTGAATACGCTGTAGCCTTCGAACTCAGGGTTCTTTGCGGCTTTCTCTTGGATGAGGACGGTGAGTTTGATCATGTCGTCCGGATTGGTTTTATCAAAACCATTGGGGAAGAATTTTTCGAGAGGGATTTTCTTTCGACGGTCGGCCATCAGTTTTCCTTTCTCTTGTAGATGGGGGTGTGGAAGGCCTGGAGTGGCCTGTCTGATGTTTCGTACAGGCAATTGCGGGCCTGTTTGAAGTCCAAATGCCGGTTGAGATAGGTGAGGGTTTCGGCTTCACGGGTGTTTTCGGCGTGGAAAAGAGGTTGCGTGTGCGGGTCGAGCTGTCCGGCCGGATGGAATAGCACATGGTTGCCGGCGATAAGCCGGTCGTAGAGCTTTTGACCCACTGTGGATGGGTGAATGCTGCTGCGGACCATGACCACGTTGACGTTCGTTCCGGGTGCCATTTCGATGATTCGGCTGAGTTCGTCGGAGATTTGACTGTTGACGTTCAGCAGATTCATGTCCAGGTAGCCGTTGTGTACGTCATAGTCATCGAAGGCGAGCAGTATCGGCTTGATCGGCTCGGGTTCGCCCTTGATGCGCCGTCGCTGTTCCATGCTGACCCGTTGCACTATTTCCAGTAGCTCATAGGGTTGCCGGTAGCGTCCGCACATGACGGTGGGGGAGGGTGGGATGCTGTCCCACTGGTCGGTGAAGGTTACGAGCGTGCCGTCCGAATCTGCCTGTCGGATGATGCTGTCAAGCAGCATGGTTTTCCCGCTTCCGTCGGGCCCGGTGATGGTGAGTGGCGTTCCCGTGGACGTGTCCCATCCAAGGTTTTTCCCGTGAACGTCTGTTCCCAGGTTGATGAGCATGTTGTTTCCCCTTTTGTGTTTGGCTACCAGTCGACTTCTTCGATGTCGTCCCCGTCTTCGGAATCGGCATCGTTGTTGTCTGGGTGGTGGAGCATGTCGTGGAGTTCGTCCATGTCGTTGATTTCCTCGCCGGCTGTCTGTGGATCCGTTCCTTGGCTGAGCAGCTTGGAAAGTTCGTCTTCGGACACTTCGCCGTAGGTTTCCGCTTCGGATGGCATGAACCGCGAATAGTCGATGGGTTGCGGGGGAGTGCGATCGGCGAACAGTTCCGCCAACTTTTCTTGGCCTCCCGACCACCATGTTTGGACGGCCAGCAGTTCGCCTTGCGCGGTTTCGAAGATTCCACGGCCCTGCGGGATTTTCCCGCCTTCGCCTTTCAACGACTGTTGGAGCCGGTTCGCCTCGCGCAGGTTCTGCGCGCTGATGATGCCCGCCGTGGAGTCCATGCCCAGGAGGATTCGGCCGAGCGAACGGAAGAAGGCGTTCGCGTTGTACGGCTTCATGTCGTCCATGGTCAGACGCTGGGCGCCGAGGATTACGCTGATGCCTGCGGTTCGTCCCTGCACGACGATTTTGCCGAGAGCGCTCATGGTGCGTCGTATCGAATTGTTCGTCGCGCTGACGGCCGCATTGTCGTTGGCCAGTTGGATGTCCCTGTTCGGGTTCTGCGTGGTCTTGCCGGCCTCCTGAAGGTAGGAGTTGAATTCGTCGAACACGATGTCGATGGGTTTCGTGTGGGCAAGCTCTTCCTCATTGAGCTGGCTTTTGTCGAGGTCGTAGATGCTGCCGACACCATACCGGCTGAACAGTTTCACCCGTTGTGCCATCTCGTCGCGTAGCCAGGCGATGACGGCTTCGGTTTCGCGCATCTGCCCCAAGCCGACGAACGCCAACGCTAATGGTTTCGCCCACTGGGTGAAGTCGATGCAACCTTTGGATGGGTCGATGAGGATGATGTCATGGCCTTTGAGCAGCGCTTCGGCGACCACGATCTGCGCGATGGAGGATTTACCGGTTCCGGATTTTCCGCTGATGAGCAGGTGGAACGTGTCCTTCATGCTCCAGTAGACCGGTTTGCCCATATCGTCCACGCCCAACGGGAACATGCGTGGTTTCGACTGGCGGGCGAAATCCCAGTCCGCGTTGACCATGGTGGGGAACGGGCTGCGTTTCGCCAGCACCATGTCGTACAGGTTCGAACCGTGTTCCTCGCCGCGCGGGAGGATGCGCCCGTAGGCGTAGTCGGCGCTGGTCAGGAACTTGCCTATGTTCCGTGAGGGCTTGTCCACATCCAACCCGGCCGGAATCTGGAATCGTGCCAACAACACGTCATGGTTGCTTGGCAACGCGCCGAGACTGACACATCGGGGGTGCGTCCGCTGGGATCGCTGACTCCGGCCACGCCCCACGAGTCGCTTAAGGCGAGTTCGATGAGATGCTTTTGCTTTGATCTGCGATTCCAGTGGCTGATGTCCCTGACATCCAGGCACGGGTCGTCGCACAGCCATACGGTCGCGCTGTCAGCTGACCGCCATTCCCAGTAAATATGTTTCGCCCCGACCGACGATTGGATTCTGGCGGACTGTTTGCGGGCGTCTTCCACGGTCGCGCCGTTGCCTAATTGGAATTGGATGCTCCAAATCGGCTTGTCTTTGCTTTGCGGAGTGCAGGCCGTGATGTTCACGGACGCTTTTGCGGGAAGCACTTCGATGAGGGTTTTGAATATCAACGCTTCCGCGTACTTGCGGTGAAGGGGGGTGTTGCCGGTCAGCTGGTCGATGCGTACGGGCGCGCTTCCGGTGGACCAGATCAGTCCGGCCATGTCGGAGCCTTCGTCCACGAGTCCGATGAACCGTGCCTCCGGCTGCAATGGGCCAAGGTCGCAACGCTCGTAGTCGGCCGGCGTGGCCGGTGCGGTGAGTACCAATGGCAGGTAATGCAGTTGCCAGCGTCGCAGTCCTGGGTTTTCTCATAGTCGTAGATGGGTGCCGGTGGATTGAGTTTCGACGGGAGGCATTTGACCCAAGCGGACTGGTCGCTTTTGAACCGTTTGGAAATGGTGATGTAATCGTCAAAGGCTTTCTTGTGGGTCATGCCGTCCGGCCGCCACTTGTTGCCCTTGTCGGATAGTTTCGCATCGTCGAATGCGACCAGGTGGAACTTGTCCTGCAGGTCGGCGAACACCGGCATCCGCAGAGTCTCGGCAGGCGATCCTTCTCCCTCCAGCCAGTCGAAGCTGATGCGGTCGATGGAATCCCCGCCCTGCGGTGGGGTGATGATCTCCAACAGCCAGGCGGCTTTGCTCTCGTCGGCGCTCACATCATGAGCCAACGTCAACGGGGCGCGTTTATGCCAGATGAAAGCGGTTTGCGCATAGGCGATGTCGGCGACGAGAGAGGCAAGACCTTCGCCGGCCTTTCTCTCCGCGATGGAGGGGATACAGGATTCGTCCATACCAAGCGCCAGACGGACACTGGACGGGTCGAACTGTTCCGCCCCTTTCTTCCTCTGCTTGGCGGACAGTAGACACACGAAACGGTATCCGTCCGCCAATGCCGGCGCCCGCAACGCTTCCACGCCGAGCTTGAAAACTCCTTCGTTCGAGCGAGGCTTACCGTCCGACCCCTGCAGACGAATCCGGTAGACGATCAGAGGATTATCCGAAGAACCGATTTTGTTGACCTGCGTCAGATAGGCTCCCGACCATGCCTTCTGCAAATCGTCCCCGGCAAGCCAACCATCAAGCAGCTGTTGCCCTTCGACCAGCTCACGCCAATACCGGGACTGCGGTTTGCGCCCCAACATCCATACGAGTAGCAGGAACACGAACCCCGGAAGCGTCACAGCGCTCAGCCAGCTCATGTATCCCGCCAACACGAAAACCAGGACCCCGGCGAAAACCAGCAACGACATGGAGACGGACAAAAGCCGCGCCCAGGCGGGCGATTTGGTAAGGAACGCCGGAATACTGACGCCCTTGTAGACATGCCTACGGTCAACGCGCCGATTCCTGTAATGCGACCAGCCTTGGGCGAGCATGAAACCGAACAGGCCATCCACCAGGGCAATCCAGACGGCACCGTTCAATCCCAGCAGCATGCCGGCCATCCAGCCCATCCACCAGGAAACACGTCGAATCTCCAGCCAATCCGCGTTCGGAATAAGACCGGCAAGCATGTCCTTCCAACGGTGGTAGACCATTATCTGCTTGTCGGATGGGGGATCCTTGCGGCTTCCGGAAGCGTTGACCGGATACTGTTGTGTGATTCCTCCGGCGAGCATGCCAAGCCAAAGGAACGGGACCAAGGGCAGGCGCCAAAAGAACCAGAGGATAATTCCAAAGACAAGAAACAGCGAAAACCAGACGCCGCTCGATATAGGACGGGTCTGTGTTCTGCTCCTGCTGTTTCTGCTTGCCATGATTGTCAATCTATCTTCGAGTTTTGTTATTAACCGAAGATTTATTGAAATTAACCGATACTAGAAAGAACGAGTGCGGCAATCCTGTTCGTCCGAGATTCAGTCTTTTTGTTTGCTCTGAGTTCGCTGCCAAGCGAACCGACTGGATTCTTCTTTTCCGAGGTCGAAACAGGTGCAGGAGAGCGTGTGGCATTTGCCGCGTCAGCGGCATCCCGGTGGATCGCGGGTCGAAGTGGAGAGAGATTAAGAGAGAGTTTGTATATTCACTTGTAATATCACTTGTAATATCACTTGGGGGTGCCGCTTAGCCCTACTGCCATAAGGCTGAGAGGCCATGTCGGTGTCAAAATTCTAAGAACGGGTGTCAAAATTCTAAGAGTCGGTGTCAAAATTCTAAGCGAGGGTGTCAAAATTCTAAGGCTGTGACCGCTCTGATCGTAGGCAATCGGGGTGTGGTTCGATGGCATTCGCAGAGATGGTGTCAAAATTCTAAGAAAGGTGTCATAATTCTAAAAATGGTGTCCAAATTCTAAATTTGGTGTCAGAATTCTAAGAAAGGTGTCAAAATTCTAAGAAAAACGCGATAAAATAACGACGAAAAGAAAAAAGATACCCGCACCGTTCGTACCGGCCGGGTATCTGGCAATCGCTGAAACGGAGCGACCACATGACCAATAATAACGCCATCGCCACAACGAAAATGAACACGGGCGCACCGCCGCTCATGGCGAAACTCGCCCTCTTCCCCGTGTCGAAACCAAGCTCATCCTACATAGAGAGAACGAACGGTCGGGAAACAGTCCGCATAACCCCCAGTCGCCCCGAGGAATGGGTCTACGGGAAAACCCCGCGACTGATATTCCTCTACGTGCAGTCCATGATTCGCATGAAGAACAATCCCGACGTGGATCAGGACACCCACACTGTTGTCTTTCGTGGCAGCTTCCAGGAATTCTGCGACAACACCGGAATATCCAACCACTCCGGCTGTCAGAAAGAGACGGAGGACACGCTGATGAACTTGGCGCGAACCTCGATCTCCATCATGAACACCGACGAGAGTCGTGAGAACAAAGGCGAATGCACGCCGTTCACCGTCGCCAGAAAAGGCCGTACACAGTTCAGGCCAGAACAGGACATCATCGCGTCAATCCAGTTCACGGACGAGATGTGGGCCGAGCTGTCGAAGCCAAGCGTCCCACTCAGCATGGATGTCATCTCGCGTCTGGGCAAATCGGCGCGGGCGTTGGACGTCTATATATGGTTGACGTACCGCACATACCGGCTCGACCACGTCGCCTACGTTTCATGGCGTCAACTGTATGACCAGTTCGAGGGCACCGGCCTGCCGATGAAGGACTTCCGGCGCAGGTTCAAACAGGCGTTGTCGAATGTCTTGGAGGCGGCTCCGAATTTGAGGGCCGAACCGTTCAGGCATGGGATCAAGTATTATCCTCGCACCGATGCTCCAACGCGACAGACTGCGCAGAGCGAGTCGGCTGATATTCCCCTTGAGGCTGAAGTAGTGGATGAGAGCAAAGGTCCCGCACGTCACGTGCATTCCGCCGACTGCGAGCATGTCCGGACGCTGATGTCCGAATGGATGGGTGGCATGTTCACCGGTGTTGATGCCGATCGTGTTGCGTCGCGTTTGGCTGAATTGTTGGATTCCGGGTTGCCTGATGAGGGGGCGGTGTCGCGGGTTTTGTTGGGCTGATTAGGCGGCTCGGTTTTTTTGTGGCTTCTGCTGGCATGTATCATTTCTGCGGTATTCTATTGGTATTACCTGCGTGTTATAATAGTTTCGTCAAGAGGAGTGGAGGTTGCTTTTTGAAAATCTACGTGCTGTCGCGCGTGCATGAACGGCATCCGGAGCTGACATCAGAGGACGTGCTGACGGCCTTTCGAAGTGTCATGAAAGACGCGCGTAGGGCGGATGGCACTTGGGTGGCAATAGGTCTTGACGGACATGGCCGTGACGTGGAGATGGTCTACAAGCAGTTGAACGACAGCGTACTGATCTACCACGTGATGACACCTCCGACGAAGAAAACACTAAAGGAAATTAATCAGCTGGAAGGCAAAAGAGGTGAACGATGAGCGATTTCAACGAACGAGACAAGGAACTGCTGGAGAAATTCGGAATGACCGAGGAGCAGGTCAGCAGTGACGTGGAACGAATGGAAAGCGAGGACGCCGGCCACGGTATCACCGGCCCTATCTACTACGGTCTCCACATGCTGCCGAAACGGGACGAGCGCATGGTCACCGTCACCATAAAGATGCCCGAAAGCCAGCTCGAACAGGTCACTGCCGCCGCGAAGCGGTACCACATCAGTCGTAGCGAATACATTCGCAGACACCTTACTAATGCATAGGCAAAAAAATGATATACGAGAAATGGCAGGTTAGCGACGAGTACCGTCAGCGCATCAAGCAGGCCATGCCGAAAACCGCCAGCAACGTGAGATTCATCGAATCACCGGAACGTATGCGCAGGGTCATGGCCGAGTTCATGCAGCACCGTACCGTCGATGAAGTGGCCGAGAAAGCACGAGTCGATTCAAGCGTGGTGCAACGGCTGATTGACACCGGCGTTGCACCATATCTTCCGACTCGACGGATAATGAAGGTTCTTGGAGTGGATGCCACTGCCTTGCCTGCGGAATGCGTGGTGGCATGAGAAAAGGTGATCGGCTAAACGTCTGGATGAACGGCTCCCACGTTGGCGTGTTCACCTCTCTCAAACGAGGAGTCGCGTTTGAGTATGATTGGAATGCTCCACGGATAAGTTTCAGCCTCCCGAAAGATGGAGAGTGGCGCGAGGATGCACCGGAGATTCTAGAAAATTTACTCCCGGAATCAGGTGCCGCCAAGTATGCCATGATGCAGGCAGTCGGCGCGAAATCTCAGGAATCCTTCGACTTGCTGGAAAACGTGGATTCAGCTGGTGCGCTGGTGTTCTCTCGGAACGATGAGATGCCGACTATTGCCAGTGTGCCTCCTGCAGAAGCAACCGATGACGAAATCGCGACACGTATTGCCGCCGTCAAACGGACGCCTGATTCATGGTTCGTCAGGAACAAAGGTGCCAGATTTTCCTTGGCAGGAGCTCAAGGCAAATTCTCCTTGTCCCGTGTAGGCGATGAATGGGTGTGGCCCAATGGCGCCGTTCCGTCGACTCATATTCTTAAACCGGCCGGCATTTATGACGCTGATGAAGTAGAACATGCGACCATGATGCTTTCCAAGATGGTCGGCATCGAAACCCCGGAGTCGGATATCCAGGAATTCAACGGCCAGCAGACCTATATCGTGGAACGGTTCGATCGTCGTATCGAAAATGGTATGCCGGTTCGTCTGCCGATGGAGGATATGGTGCAGGCATTGGGCCTACCATCATCCGAGAAGTACAAGGTGAGTGCCGTCGATACGCTGACCACCCTACGGAAGATGGATCCGTCCGGCAGACTGGGGGAGGAGTGGCTGCGACGATTGGCCTTCAACGTGGCTGTCGATAATTGCGATGCGCATGCCCGTAACTATTCAGTCATGCCTACTTCGCTGGATGGTGAGTCCTGGAAACTAAGCCAGCATACGATGTGATGACCACGACTGTATGGCCGGGGTTGACGGACAAGCTCGCGATGCCATTCTCAGGAGCGGAGCATGCCAGTGAAGTGACGCCGGACCATTATGCGAGGTTGGCTGATTATTGTGGATTCGATTCCGACACTGCACGAGACGAGGCTATCCGCATCAGCTACTTGGTCCGGTTGAATGCGCATACTGCGTATATGGATCTGGCCCCGGAACTGCAGGCCAAGCTGTTGGACAAGATTCGTGTCGCGAACAGTGGCATGCCAAGTCCTCAACGCTTCGTCCTTCCCGACAATGGCATGGTGCATGTCGTCTCCCACGATCGTGATGGGCATCCGGTGCATGACTATTGGCGGCGCAAACCATCCAGATAGGACAATGCGGCCACTGCTGGTGTTGATTTGCTTGTCGATGAATTCTGTCACAGAATAAGGTCAGGCAAACGAAGCAATGCAACTGCATATAACAGAACGCTGAGCATGGATTGGAGGTGGTCGCAATGCTTACCTTGCTGGCAATGATTGGACTTTTTCTTCTCGTTCTGGGATTGATGATAGTCCTGTTGATGGGAATGTTCTTCAGCAGCGACATGGGCGGCATGTTCGTGAACGTGTTCAACTATGCGACTTCCACTGGGATCGCTGATCTGGTGACCGTTGGGGTCATGCTCATCATCCTGTTTGCGGCTTTCGCAGTACAAGCCGTTATCTGGTTCTTCGTCAGCGAGAGGATGTTGGAATCTGCGCTCCCGTTGATCGTCCAAATGATCATCGAACTGATTGTTCTCATCCCGATTCCTGCGTTCTTCTTCACGGCCTGGGGCTTGGAGTATCGGTGGGCTGGTGTCCTGTGTGTTCTTATCTTCGCATTGCCGGCCTTGTACAACCTGGGTTTGAACGTGTACGTCAAGCTTGAGGAGATCAAGGAAAACAAGAATTCGAAGGTTGATTGATCCTTCGCCCGAAAAAAACTATCTCTCAGTGGACAGAATGCCTCCGATTCGGATAATCGGAGGCATTCGCTTTTCTGGGAAGGATACGCTGGAACCACACGTTTTTTTTTGGATTAGGAGTTGAGGATGCACGGAACATTCAGCAGGCCTATGAAAATACTCGCCAGTGTTATTACAGTGGTGGTTCTCGTCGCTGGCATCCTGGCTTGGAGTACGTGGCGTAAAAAAGTCACCGCTGAGGAACGCCAGCAGGTGCAGGCCCAACAGTTGAAAAAACATAAGTCGGAGGAACGCAAGAAAGCCGCTGAGGCTGCCGCAAATCAGCTGACCGATGAGGAGAAACAACAGTACACGGATCTGGCCATCCAATTCGAACAGGCAGCCCGCAACTGGGGGAGTGACCCCACGATCAATTTGGACTCACTCAGCCAACATGATGCTCAACAGGTAATCGACCAGTTGCGGACACCGGACATCGGAAGCAATCCTCTACCCGCTCTGAGCGCTATCCCAGCGGATAAGAACGATGGGCCTGATGCCGTCAGCTATCCATGCGAAGAGGAATATGAAAACGCTTGTAAAGCGTATCCGACAATGAAAGCATGGTGGAACAGTGAGGCGTTGGCGACCGGCAGCCGGTGGACGGACGGACCTCACGTGACGGTCAACGAAGACCGAACGGTCACGGTCACAGGAAAGGTCGAATCCATGCTTTTGCAGGACGGTGATTCCTTCAACAATGGGAGCATCTGGGCATTGACTCCACTTGGAGAGACTACGACATCAACGATGAACTCACCATGCAAACGGGAAAATCAGCGGCATGAACATCAACGGCGACAACCCTTGGTGGATTAATCCTTGGCTGACACGCTGGGACAATAACATGGCCGACGATTTGAGCGAGGGAACCAGAATAGCCATCCCAGTGAAAGGCGATCCCGAGATGGGCCTCGCCCATTCCAGCATGACGCCCATCCTTAAGGGACCTGTCACGCAGTCGGACTTGGATGGCAAGGTTGACTGGCATCTTTGGATAGCATTCCCATGGCATCGGTTGGAGGAGGCTGCCAGAATCCGGGATACTGCGGCTAGTTCTTCCAGCTTTTCTTCCGGAAGAACACGTTGCCGGCGCCATCGAACTGCTTTTGCGTGAGCCAGCGACTGTTGTACCCCTCCCATGGGCCGCTTCCGTTCGTGCCGTAGTTTCCCTCGCTGATTCGGATTCTCCATCCGTTTGCGTCCTGCTTGACTTCTTCGACCACGGCGATATGCCCGGAGCTCATATCACCTCCCAAAGCACCGCCGAACTGACTGACGCCATCCCCCGGGTGTGGACTGGAATCGACTGTGTATGCAGGGTCGGAGGCGAGATGCACATGGACGTCACCACCCACGGGGGTGTTCCAGTTTGCCACGTCATGATGGTGAATCACCCATAGTCTGACAAGTGCATACCAGTAGCACTGGTAATGTCCGCCGCTGGCGAAGGAAGTGAATGGCCCGTAGTCCCCGTCGTGACACACTTTTGCATCCGTATCGCACAGCCAGCCAAAATTACGGGTTTTGCCTATAGGAGCCCCGCCCACAGAACCTACGACGGCACTGCTCCATCACCATCGTCGTCGGATGAGCAGGAAGCTTGAACGACATTGTCGGAACCACGGGAATCGTCGCTTGCCTTCCCAGTGAACTCGATCGCACTAATCTCCGGTGAATCATAGTAGGAGCGCGCATATTTCTTACGTTCCTCTTCATGCCGATCGTTCCACGCTCCGCGCCCATACCCGGCAAGCCATGCGATTGAGGCGTCCTCCGGATTATCCGCATGCAGCACCATTTGTGCAGGTCATGGTCGGTGACGTTGTACCCTTCGGCCTCGATGTTATCCAGATAGAAGTTGTTCCAATCGGATTCGGACGTGTCAACCAGCATTTTTATCTGCACGTCGGCATCAGAGTCTTTGCCAGACACGTTATGCTGATCCATCCATGCTTGGATTTTGCTGCGCGGTGTCCACTGATTCAGACCGAAGCCACGCAATGCGGGATTGGTCTCTCCTATCTGCTCCTGTTCCGGATTCATCCCAGATTCGAATTGGATCACACCAAGAGCGCCTGCCGTGCTGGCTTTCGAATACCCGGCTTTGGCGAATGCCTCGGCTATGGCCACCGCGACCTTGTTGGGGGCTATCGATGTGGTCCCGGTTGTCGAATCATCATCTGATGAGGTGCCGCAATCATATTCTGCGGCTGATAATGACTTTCCGACGTTGCTGGTAAGGGCCGCGACACTGCCGGAAACGGCACTCACCACGTTCATGACGATAAGACCGTTCAACCCCACCAGCAATGCGGCTCCCGCAGCCATGAGTTTTGTACTGGTTTTCAAAGGATGACCCCCTTACGGAAGGCAAAAGTCGGTAAAAATTTACCGACTTTGAATGATTCGGTGAATTACCGTTCTTGGAATGGTCGGAATTCCACGTCGACGAACACGTTGTAATCGTCTCGAAGAAGATTCGCGGCATGTTTCCCCGCCTCGATGATCTCACCTGAAGAACGATTCTCATCCCATGATTCAAACAAAGCCCTCAAAGCATCGGTTTCCTCGTTGGGACTCTTCAACGCGAATCCCAAAAGCCGTGCGGTGTTCAGATCCTTCAACAGCGGAGCCGCTTCGGAAGCCCAATCGGATGCCGCATTCCAAAGCTCGTCTGCAACGGAGAGGGGATATTCGACATCGTATGCAAGCACATCACCGTCTACATCCTCATGCAGGATGCCCGCTGAAGTATATGCGGCGATGATGGTGAGCATGTACACGCTGATGTCGCTTCCATCCCAAGCGTGATTCAGTGGAGGATTCAGCAAAGGATACTTGAGCACGTCATGATTCGCGAACAGCTCATTCCCCTGAAGCAGAAATACGGGGAGGCTGATCACGGGGGAGTACAGGATACGGTTTTCCACTCCTCCGTATGGGTCTCCGTCAGGTACCGCATACACTTTGGATGCGGTATCGCTGAGACGTTGGATATATCTGCTGGGGCGTTCCAATAGGAGAGGACGTCCGCTACCGAAACCAGGGAACAGCAATGGTTTCGACTGCTGCTGTTCCTCCGGCTCCGGGGTCAAAGGGGTAACGGCAGATGATTCCTCCGACTTGTCGGAAGCCGGTGTGGAAAATGAGTCATCGAATATGTCTTTGTATCCCATAAGGGGTCACTGCTCCTTGTTCTTTCGTTGTTCTCGTGCGATCTTGTCCGTGGCAGTGGTGCTGATTTCCTTCAACAATGCCGGAGGAATCACGATTTCCACTGGAATAGGCTGCTTGGACCCGTCTTTGAAATAGGCGACGGCTCCGCGAACGGTCTTCCTCGTCGATGCGCTTACCAGGCGCTTCAGACTGTTCGGGTTCGGCTGACCGTTGTCCAAAGTATCATCGGCTCCCATGCGCTGCAAGATCCGACCATTGGGGTCTTCGATGCCTAGGAGTCGTTCCGCTGATTTGGCCGGACTGACCGTGCCATTGGCTTCTTCCGGGTTGTCCAACGCCAGAAGGAGGGCGCGGCTGATACCTCCGGTCAAGTCGGCATCGATGAACTCCTGCACTTTCTGGCTGATGATGACAGGCGTGAATCGTTGCGAACGGGCCATACGCACCCATTGTTCGAAGGTTCGGGAAGCTCCCTTGTCCTTGCCCATGAACACCCATGCCTCATCGACACCTACCATGCCATCGCGGCCTCGAACGGCGGTGCCGGCTCCCATGACGACCATTCGCAACGTCCACTGGCGGATGCGAGCGGTCATGGAATCATCTTGGCCTCGGGGATGAGTGAACGGTCTCCGGCATTGATGAGGGTCAGGTTTTGGCTGATCGTCAACGGCTTGGTGTCATTATCGGTGCCGAAGATAAGACGTAGTCCCTGGTTCGCCTTCAGGTTCATGCTGATTGTCGAAAACACCTCGAGGGTGTTGGAAGGCAACCCAATGGACTCCGCCGTGTTCCCCGCTTTGATGGTCTTCGCAACAGCTTGGGCGGCGACAAGCAGAGCCCGGCCTACGCAACGCGCCCCGTGTTTGACGCCGTAATCCAGCATGGCTGTCATGGCGGATTCCATCTTTGTGTCACCGCCAAGAATGTTCGTCATCATCAGGACGGCGATTTCCTTGGCCTCCTCCACATTCGGAATCACGTTGAACGGGTCGAACGTGCCGTTGGCCACATCGGAATCCAACCGGATGACCGTACCACCCTGCGAACGGGTCGCATCCTCCAAATCATTACCGGCCTTCGGATTAATGTAAATGCACGGGGTCTTGCCTTTACCGTCACGCGCGTCAATCTTCGACCATTGCAGAAACAGGCTGAACGCCGCCATCGTATTATGGGTCGGCACGTAATCAGCGATGAGGAACGAATGGTCAGGGCTTCCAACGGTCAGACAACGATGAGGCGCGTTGGATATCTTCCTGATGTCTTTGACGTATAGCCATTGCTGGGTTTGTCTCAACGTCGTAGGGATTAAAGCCGCTTTGCGTTGCAAAGAGAATACCGGCAGATCCGTCGTGAAGGTGATGCGATAACGATCCTGAGCCTCGTGACGCACACCATCAGCCGTGTATCCTGCTTTGTTGAGATGGGGTTCGTGAACGACGATTCCCAGAGATCTCAGCAGGCGCACCATTCCTCGGACAATCGGCAGATGATCGGCGGACTGGGTGAACTCTATATTCCCATTTGAGGAGATGGTCCCATCCTGATCCAGCAACCCCTGCACGAGGGAGAGTCTTTGCTCGATGCTCGCCGAGAAGTAGATCTCAGGAATGCGTTTTTCGCGGAGTATCCCCATATCGCGAAGAATGGAGACAAGCCCCTTCACATTCACGACCATCGGCGTATTGATGCTTCCTAGAGAAAATCCCGCAGAGGTGAGACAGGACTTCACATGCTGCAAATCACCATTCCTGTTATCTGAAGCGATGATTCCAGTGCCGATACTACCGTCGGCTAACCAAGCCCCTAAAACCCATGGGTCAAGTGGCAGGTCGGCTTGCGGGTTGGCAACAGGCATCGCGGCTCGGATTGCCCATTGCGCACGATTGCCTGAATCCTTTAGACCAGACGCAAGCATGTCTCGCGTAGTCACAACCTGTTCACAATATCCAAGGGAATTGGTCTCGTTGAAGGCCCCCTCATAACGAAGCATCATGCGTTGCCCTATGGCTCTGCATGCTTCTCGAACGTTGTATACGGATACCGAATCATGACGCATTCTGTCGGAGTGAATTCGTTCTTCCGTATCCCACTCACTGATTGGATTGAGCGTTTTTATGACAGATGCGATAGAGGAACGGCTTGGTGAACGATCCTCGAGCATCTTCTGTATGTCAGTGATGCTGATGCCCTTCGGATAGTTATCTTCCAAATGCTTTCTTAGGACATCCGCACGCTCCCTGGCGAGATCGTTCCATCTTTTCGCATGCTGCGCCACGCCATCATAATGTGCAATCAAAGCCCGAAGAGCTTCCTGCGTGTTATAGCGCCTACAGTTCTGCCGAGTCTTAAAAGGTTTTTTTGTATCCGCTATCGCGCGGTCTCGCTGTTCTTGATGAGATTCAACTCCCATAAATCGCAGCGCTGCGGCAATGGTCTTGGCATTGCTCTCTCCGCTCCACCAACGACTCGTTACTGGATGGACAAACTCTGCAAGCTCGTTCACGCTCATGGTTGATTGGGCCGGTAGCGCATCAGACATCCGACATAGCTCATCGTATGTCTCCGACAGCATGTTCTTACGCTGTTGGGATTTCAAATGTTTTGGTTTTCTGAATTTGTTTCGATCTTTGAAATCGGAGACGATCCACTGGTGGTTCCCGCTGGCTTTTATCGTTTGACCGTCACTGAGGGTGACTTCGTAAAGATCTTCCGTGTGAATCGGATGAAGCTTGAGGAGTGGATAAGGTTTTCCGTCCCGCCCGTAGACGAGGTCTCCCTCATGCAAATCGCTGATCTTAGCCATTTTTCCATGGGGGAAGCTAGCCTGAGGGGGAACCGGAATTGTGGAGGAAATGTGAACGGCCTTCCCGCTTCCTGTATCTCCGATAATAGCCAAAATTGGACGCCTGTCCTTGTCCTGCACGGTTGTTGTCCCGATATACACCGGTTGCCTGTTGGCTTCGGACAATCCGACAAGAGCTCCGTCCCTGTCGCCTGCTTTGGCGAAACTGCTCACGCCTCCTCCCGCGACGCATGTTGCGGCCCAGTGGATCTCATAGGGGGTCATGCGTACGTTCGAACAGGCCTGCATGCTTTTGAACGCCATCAACTGTTCGCTAGCCGTCGTCAGATTGACGAACTCGATGTTGGGGATACACCCCAAAGCGTCGATGGCCATCTGCTCGTTGCCCGCCACGCAGGTGGCGACGCTCAGATCAATGATGCTGGGCGGCATGTCCGGAGTATTGTAGATTGCCTTCTTATAATCCAAACGCTCCTTGATTTCGGTCATATCACCGGGGGCTTCATGGCCTTTCTCGTACCGTTCCTTAATGCTTTCGTCGATGGTGCGGCTGTTGCGTCGAATCTGGTCGGCGGTGACTTTCGCCGGTTCGACTTTGCCTCGGATGCTTGTGGCGACCGCATTGGCTCCGCCGGCTCGTCCGACTTCCATGAGTCTAGCAATCCACAGGTTGTTTGGATCCGTGATGCTGCTTTGGTTGAAATCCGCCGTGCGTGCGAAGCAGATGCTGGCCGGGTATTCTTCGTCGATATTCCACTCGGTGCAGTCCACGCCATTGTCGTACAGGTTTTTGGCGTGGGCGCAGGTCGCGTTATCCGGGAAGAAATGCACGTGTGCGTTCTCCGCCAGGATAGGCAGGGCCGACGAGTTGGCGCGCCCCACCCACCATGATTCCATCATGGCGACCAGCTGTTCGCGTTCCTGCTCATCCATGATGGTGAATGGTTCCAGCCCGGCGTTGAGCATGATTCGTTCGATATTATGCGCGTCTGGCAGATACTCTTCGAACATTGGGCATCCGTTTGCCACCGAATAGCACATGCGGTCGTACCATGTCAGGGCGCGTTGCAGCATGCCGGGCTTGCGATTGTTGCTATGATCCCCGACCAGTTTCAAAGGAACGCCGATGACCGCGAACTGCTTGCATACCTTCTGGCTACGGTAGTACTGCGCCTGGTATCGTCCGAGGTCGGTGTCCCTCATGCTGGCCGGCGGACTGTATCGGACGGGCATGGATCCGGTGAGTAGATGGAATTCGCGATATTCGCTTTGAAGCATGTAACGGTAGCGCATACCGGCAACCGTGACCTGATTGGCGAGGCCGTCGAAGAACGCCATCAGCTGTTGCGCGGCATCGTTGCGTTTCCGGTCGTTGGCTCCATCCAGCAATGCAGTGCTCCAGGGGATGCGCGCGTACAGCCATACGGTGCGATCCGGCGTGGCAGAACGGAGCAGCCCGTATTCGCTGGCCGGGCTTATAAAGCTTTCTGGACGGTAGAAGTTTCCTCGTGGCATATATTCCACGATAGATTTTGATGTTGTTATTAACCGATATTCTATTGAAAATACCCGTTTTTCGGTTGGTGGCGATATCCAAAAAAATATCCCGACCGCAATGGTCGGGAGATTAGGAAAGGTTGCCGGTTAGTCGTCCACGCCGACGCAGTCCTGGTTGACTAGTTCACGCACGTGATCGACGGCCCGCTGCAGTTCCGGTGTCATGTCGAAGTCATCGGTACGGTAGAAGGCCGAGTTGCCGTTGGATTTACGACTGGCGCTGACCGCGACGTTGGTCACCGTCATCTTGCCCTTGTCGTCACGGTCCAAGTGGACGAACAGTCCTTGCGGTCAGCTCGCGACGTCCCCCCGCATATTTCAGTGTCCCTTGGACGGTGATGTTTGGTTCCAACTGATATGCCACGTCCGCCGTGTATCGGATGCTTGGGATGCTGGATATGATTTTCGACATGATTAACCCTCGTTTCGGGTGATGTACATGCAATTCATGTGAGTGGTTTTCAGGATTTCGCGCAGAGGGGTTTCTTTGACGACGCCTCCGCCCTTATATGCTTGGATGCTGTAATCGTCGATGGGGAACTTGGTTTTTATTTTCGATACGTGCTCGAGTTTCACCCAGCACCGCGCTTCGGGGATGGTGAGGCTTGGCGGCGCTGTGAACCCGTCATAGTCATTCATGCCGTAAGCGTAATATGCGCCTGAATCATGAATGTCGGCCTCAATGTAAGTGTCATCCGTCATCCATAAGAACGCTTTTTTACATGTGTTGACGGTCAAATCGGACACGTTGAACTTGAGAGGGAACAGCACTTTCCCGTCGGATTTCTCGGCATGCTCCTCTATGTAATCCAGAATGGTTTTATCCAGATCCAGTTATACCGGCAGGTGATTCCGTCGGCGAGTTTGACCGATTGCCGTCCTGGATAGGATGACTGTTTCTTGTAGCGCACGAAGAGCGCTCGTCGATCGTATAGTGTTGCCATAAGTCTTCCTTTTATGCAGATGTTTTCAGTATAACAGCCACGACAGAGGGTGACGTGCTCCCGCCACCTGACCGCTTCGCGATCTGAGGTGGGGGCTTCCTGCTCAAGGCTCGTATCCGAGTCAGTGTCTACAGGCTATTCCCGTGCGCCCCACGGTTCTCGTAAGTTTTTTGTTATCGTTCCTGCATGAGTCGTCGTGTTTCGTGCATGATGTTGGTCGCGGCGTTCACGTCCCTGTCATGCCAAACGCCACAGTCAGGGCATGTCCATTCGCGGATATGCAGGTCCTTCGTATCCTTATTGCGGTATCCGCAATCGGAGCATAGTTGACTGGACGGGTAGAACCTGTCTACCGTGACCAGCTGCTTGCCTTGCCGTTCGAGCTTGTATGCGAGCATGGTGCGGAACATGCCGTACCCGTTGTCCATCGTGCTTTTGCCGAGTGTGAGGGATTGGCTCATGTTCTTCATGTCCAAGTCCTCCACGCCGACGCAATCATATCGGGCGGCGAGCCGGTTGGCCGTCTTATGCAGGAAGTCGGCTCGCTGGTTCCCGACCTTGGCGGCGAGCTTGGCGATGCGCCGCTTCTGTTTCACCCAATTACCGGACCCTTTTACCATGTGCTGAGTCTACGTTGCTCGCGCATCAGCCGTGGCTCCATCCGCCGGTAGAAACGCGAATAGTCGGCTCGTTCGCCGTCGCTGGACACGTACAGGCCGTGGGAGGAGTAATCCAATCCGACGATATGCACGGGTCGGACAGGTTCGAGTGCTTGGGTCTCGTACTCGAACAGTATCGTCGCCGTGTATTCGCCGTTTTTGCAATGCTCGATGGTCACGCTCTTCAGTTTCCAGTCTTCGGGTATGCGTTTATGCTGGCGGACGCGCACAATCCCTACTTTCGGTAGTTTGAGATGCCTGCCTCCTTCATCGAGGGTGACGTTGTTATTGCTGTTGTTCGTCGTGTAGGTCTGACGATTGCGATGCTTCGCCTTGTACTTCGGGAAGCCGATGTGCTTGGGGTCGCGGAAGAAGTTCCTGTACGCCTTCGCCACGTTCAATTGGGCGTTGCACAGTGCGAGGCTGTCCACCTCACGCAGGAACGGATACCTGTCCTTGTACTGGGCGGGAGTCGGATTGCACGACTTACCCGTAGCCTTATAGGTGCCGATGCGGGTTTCAAGCATCTGATTGTAGATGAACCTCGCACAACCGATGGTGCGGTCAATCAATGCCGCCTGAGCTGTTCGGGTACATGCGGTACTTGACCGCGCAATGACGTTTCACCTGCATGATGGTTCACCTCCTTACTTCCTGCCTTGGTTCTCGATGTATTTGCGGATGACTTCGATTGGCGCGCCTCCTGTGGTCAGTAGGCAGAAGCTGCGGCTCCAGAAATACTCCTTCCACAGTTTCTGCCGAATCTGCGGAAACTCCTGCTTGAGCAGACGACTCGACGCGCTCTTGTAAGCGTTGATGAACTTGCTCAACTCGCTCTTCGGCTGGGCACGGAACAATACGTGCACGTGGTCCATGTCGTGGTTCCATTCCTCAACGGTTATCCCATACTTGGGTGCGATGTACTCGAATATCTCACGCGCACGCGCCGAAACGATGTCGTCGAACACCTTGCGACGGTATTTCACGACGAGCACGAGATGATAATACAACAGGAACACCGAATGATGATTCGACTCCAATTCCACTGCAATCACCTCGTTTATAACATATACGACTGATTACAGTATAACATATATAGATACGCCAATTCATCCCCCGCCTACGCTTCGCTTAGAGGCGGGGGAATCCTTGGCGAGGAAGGTTAAATAGGGCGGATTATGAACGTGGCTGCATTTGTTTCCATCTCATCCGCCAGCGATATCTTTTTGGCGTTGTAGCCAATCTCTCGAACTTGTCCGGATCGAAATCTCCCAATTGCTGCACATTGTCCAACGCCAACCAGTAGTTGGCAGGCGTTCTTCCCCATGGGAATGGTGCCTGATAGTGGGATTTCGGATTCCAGGTTTTTGGATTGTATGCCTCTCCGAAATTGGTCACCGTTCCAACGAGTTTGATTGCGCTTTGGGGTGACCAGAGCAGCAAATAATTAAAGCCTATTTTGTTTCGCAATGATTTAAAGTTGCCGACGAACAGCAGTCTTCCCTCGTGCTCGGCGGCATGACGGAGGAATTCTTCGATGGTGGTTTGCGGGCTAAAATAGGAGATTCGCCCTCGTGGGGCGTGGCCTATTCGTAGCATCAAGGTAAGTCCGTCTATCTTGAAGGGTTCAGTTTGCGATGTCATGGAACAATCTTACCACATGTGAATATATTCAGTATGTCAGGTAAGTGTCTTCAGTTCGTACACAACCAATACGGGAGTCTCACGAACCCGACCGAAAAGCTCGTGACCACGCTTCGACCGCTCGATCGCACGCATCACCACCTCCGGAGCGGAACGGATATCCAATCGAGCTTTCCCGACCCTATCCGCCCACAAATTCTGTATCACAGTCAACTCGACGCGATTAACACTGCGAATCTGCAAAGACTGCCGCTCGACCCGGTGCAATCGGACATATTCAGCGGCCACATCAGCCAACCCGACACCCAACTAATTCTTCCTTTCTCGACGAAACGCATATACCAAAGAGGGGACCATGGACGCGGCCGCAAAAACAAGCGAAGACACCGTCAGTACGAGCCTCCACATCAAAGGCACCCCAACCGCAAGCCAGGAAACCAACTGCATCCCCAACAGCCAGAACACCGCGAAAACCAGCATTCCCAGCACGAGAGCCCAGTTCAAACGTCGTTCCTTCCGACGCTTTCTCGCTATTTCGCGCCGCGACGGTTCGACGGTACTGCCACTGATTCGAGCCGGTTCCAGAATGATCGTCGTAGTCGCCCCGATGGTTTCGCCGGCGCTGTTTTCCTTACTCACTCGGGCTCCTTTTCTGGATTCTGGATTCTTTTCTGACGTTCGCATTCATGTCTCAATGGCGGATACGTGTCGGCTATGGCGTCCAATGTCGCCGTCCGAAGCTCGACATACCTATCTTGATCCAAGTCATGGCACTGCTGGTCGTAATCGGTCAACGCATGCCGGGCATAATTGACCATCCAGCGTTCCAAGACGAATGGATTTGGCTCCTTGCCGGCATCCCTGACCATGTTTCTGCGACGCAGCTCGTAATGGTGGAGCTTTGCCGCATCTCGCAGGTTACCGTAGGGAATGAGTCGCACGTGTACTGTTAGTTTTTCGCACACTTCAAGGTCATGTCTTTCTGCTCTGGTGTTATGTGGACATATTCAGTTTAACAAGCAAAATATCAGGAAAGAATAGAATCCAGTATGCCCGGGATTAGGCTCCGAGGAAATACTCCTTGCACATAATCTGGTACAAGGCTTGCTCTTGCATTGCGTCGGAAAGAGCTCGATGCTGTTCCACGTCTGCCACGTGATAGCGTTTGATCAGATCCGCGACCTTGTGATGGCGAATTTCCGGATGGATGTCACGGCTCATTTCCAAGGTATCCAGGAATGGGTGGTCGAACAGGGGACGATTCGGCCAGGTTTCCGCCGTGGCCCAGTCGAGGAATTTCAAATCGAACGTCGCATTGTGTGCGAGGAAGGGCGTTTTGAATCCCAGCCACCGTTCGAACTCTTTCATCGCATGCTTGACAGTCGGTTTGCCGCTTACGTCGTAAGTGGTGATTCCCGTCAATTGCGTGATGTGTGGCGGGACGATCATTTGCGGGTTGATGAGTTGGCTGTAGGTGTCGACGATTCGTCCGTTCTTGACTTTCACGGCACCGATTTCGATGAGTTTCGCGCCATCTTCCGGGTTGAGGCCGGTGGTTTCGGTGTCGAGCACGATGTAGTCGAGCAATGGCGCCTCCAGCGGCGGGATGCGTCGTGGATCGTCGCTTCGGTATTTGTCCCAGTAGCTCATTGGGTGTTCCTGTGTTCTCTAAGATTATGTGGACATATTCAGTATAGCAGACAAATCGGCGTCAGGCAGGAACCTTCCGACCGCGACCGTCGCCAAACAACGTGAAAAGCAGACTCGCACGATTCGGGCCAACCTGCTTGTCGGACAACACGCATTCCATGCAAACCGGACCATACACGCTCGGCACCAAGCCCATCGTGCTTCCGCAAAGAGAGCATCCAGCGGGCTTGGTCAACGCATCATCATTCAGCTCGACAATCAATTGTCCCGACCTTTCAACGATTCCTTAATCCGTTTCTCCTCTTCATCCGCAGCCTTCTCGCTCAACTGCCGTACGGACGGAGGGCGCTTGTCCCGGATAGAATCAGGGGAATGAGAGTGGACGGCGCGCAACATCGCGGAGGCCATCTGCCGGTATTCGCACCTTAGCCAGACGGGAGTCTGCTGCCAGCAGCGGCCGACAGTCGCACTGTCCTCGACGAGATTCCACAGGCGCATTTGCTGGCACGTAGCGCCATAGCCGCGGTCTCCACTTGCGTGTCCTCGGGCTGCCAGTCTTTTCGATTAGGCATCAGCCGTAATCCCGTCTCCGAAACCATGCAGGGCATGTATCAGATTCTTGACGGAAAATGATTCCGCCTCGCGGTTGACGATTCGACGATTCAATCCGAGAACCACGTCTTCGATCTGTCTGCGGACATAAGGCTCCAACGGGGGGAGAGGGGGCGTTTTGCGGGTATCTGCAAGAAGGCCATAGTCTCTTTCCAGATCGGCAAGATTCATTCCCTGCAATCGGATGCGACGGAGCAGCGTGATTTCATCCGCATCCAGCAGACACGGCCAGGCTTCCGTTCCTGACTGGATATGACGTACTCCGTTCAGCAATCGTGCGGTCTCGGCCATGGATTTATTGCGTTTCGCGCTCTTCATGCCCGGCCAGTGTCGCAAAACGGACAGGTTTCCGCGAGCGTCATCCAAAGCCGTCTTGACGACATTGCTGGTGGTCAACCGATGGGCGAAAGGCTCGATGGCGCGAATGAAGCCGGCGTCCAGCAGAAAGCATTCGGTCGGCAATGTCAACGATTCCAATAGGCTACGATGGCCGTCGAGCAGTCCGTCGATATAAGAAAGAGGTGTGAGGATTCTGATATCGAGGTCACGCATGTTCTGAGTCGTTCGAGCTTCGCCGAGCAGTATCTCCCAAGGCTGCGGCATCGTGATGACGCAAAGCGAGGGCTTGTTGTCCTTCGCTGCTAAACCATGCGCGTAGTCTCCTTCTATCCATGCGGAAATGATGCGTTGCTGGGGAAAATGCTCCAGTGCTTTTTCGATGCAGTCGATGTTGTTCACGCCGCCAGTTCCATTCGCTTGGCAATCTCATTGCGCCATGTCTGCACCAGCAGTCGGATATGCCATCCCGTACCGAGGTCGGCATTTTCCAAGTCGAATGGATCCCAATTTTTCGCAACGATGCGAATGTCCCCTGATGTGCAATCATAGGAGTAGTCGATGGACGTGGTTCCGAGCTGAATTTTCGTCGTATAGTAGGTTTTCGGGTTATCCACGAAGACTTGGACGACACTCCCGGGCAGTTTTGTGTCTGCCTTGTTTTGGACGATTCCGGTGTTGTTTGGGTTTGGGATTTTATATGTGGCTTCGTGGACGATGGAGATCAGCGCGGAGAGGAACCTCTGTTTTAGGGAGAGGTTGTCGCAGTAGGCGCACTTGGTGATGGGCTTGCCGGATCTTTCGAGTCGCAGGCTTCTGCATTTTTCGCACTCGTATAGGGTGTAGGTCTTTCGTGCGTCTGTGATGTCTTGTATGGGCTGCATTTTCCTTTGGTTTCTCTTTCAATCTTTTTATGTGGACATATTCAGTATAACATGTAATATACAATATGGTTGTTATACTGAAGAAGTCACATAAAGAGGAGGAGCGATGAAAACCACAGCTTCCATGCGCAAACGCATAAACTCGCTACTCGAGGAACTGGGAGAAGGATGGAGTGAAGGAGACCCATTCGAAGGCCGCAACGGCACCCAACCATTCCGATGGCCTACCAAGGAAAGCTAGTAGGAAACCTCGCATTCCCCAACTACGGGACCCTGAGATATATATGGGTCCATGCGGGAGAATCCCGCACCTCTATCAGAAACCAGCCAAGCACATCGCCGACATGCTCCGCCGCGCCGCAGGAATCACACCAAACCAAAATACGCAGGAAACCGCAGGTGATTCCCTATCGAAGGCGGCGGCCTGATGGCAAGAATCAAAGAAACGTTTAACAGCCGCTCTTGGTTCATGATCGAATGCGACGACCCCAACTGCGAACAACGGTTCGACGACAGCCAATGGTATGCGGACGAGGACGATCTGCTGGCCGCCGCGAAGGACGAAGGCTGGCAAATCCTATACAAGGACGAGCATCCCGAATTGGAACGCGACATGCACTACTGTCCGGCGCACCGGCTGCCCGAATGCACGACCTGCACGAACATCATGATCGATCCGATCGGCTGGAAGGACGGGCAATGCCCCGAATGCATCAAGGAGGAGATCCCGATTGAACGGTCATGATTTCACGCTCGAACAGAACACCGAGGCGAGGATGATGCTGGCGGTCGCCCGCCGCGGGCTCGCCGCCGCCATCAACGACGCGGAGAACGGGATAGGCCATCTGTCCTGCGACGATCCGAAGATCATGGAACAGGTTCGCGCTCATTGGCGACGCCTGTACGACACGTACATGAACGCGGACGCGCTCCTCTCGGATCTGGAATCCTGCGCACGTCATCTCACGGATGGCGACAAGTGGGAGCCGAACCCGATCGCCGACGGCATGAAACCCATGGAGATGGCCAAAGGATGCGCCTGCTTCATCGCGGAGACCCCGGATGGGGTCCTCATCATCCCGTCGGAGCCGACGCCGGGCGAGAACACGGCGAAACGTCTCGCGAACACGCTGAACGCCCTGACAGGCGATGTTCTCCTGGATGCGACCGGCATCCGCCTGCTCGGCACCCAATTCCTGTTCGCCTACCATAGCCGGCTCGACAGGCCCGTCGATTATGGCGTGAACCTGACCGGCATGCGGTTCCCCGACCGGCTCGGCCTGCTCGACCGGGCGGACCGGCATCCGGGGTTCCTCCCGTTGCGCCCCGTCGTCGCCAACGGGACCGGCGCATTGGAACGGTCGGGACGCGAACTGTGGGCGATCACCGCGCGTACGCTCGGCCGGCTGCCGCACGGACGGTTCTTCGTGGATCTGACCATGTTCGCGGACCATCCGAAGATACTCGAACGGTTCGCCGTCCGTTACGGGAAATACCTGAAAGACAACCGGACCGCCCTGGACGTGACCATCATCGACCCGACCGGCCTCGTCGCCCGCCACGTCGCCACCATCAAACCGAAATGGGATTAAGCAATGGGCTATGTTCGAATCATGTGGGTCGGAGCCAATCTTCTCGCACTCATTCCTCTGGCGCCGCTGCTCAGATCGAAAGACCTGAGGTTAGGACGATTGCATGCGGCCATCGCGTTCACGATCATGTTCTCGGAGCTGGTCTCGTGGCTGTTGTTCCTCGGCCTATCCGTTTTGGAAGGATTTTTCTGATGGACTTATCGAATCGCGCCGTAAGACCACCGGCTTCAGCCGTGGGGAGGAAGTCAATTGCCTGAATTGAGGATTGTCGGACCGGCCGAACCTTGCGACGGCCGCGACGGGGAATGGCCGGTGGAATGGGACGGCGGGCACGGCCTGCTCGTCGTCCGCAGGTTGAAGGCCGAACTCAAGGAGATTCGCTGATGCACAGAGGATTCTGCACGGATTGCGGCGCATACGCGGCCTTGGGCGAAAACGACAGATGCGCCGCCTGCGACGCATGGCGCCACAGGGAGGAGGAAAGGCAGGATCATGTCTGAATGGTGGGACCGTTACCTGTTCGACGATCTGATTGGGTTGGAGGCCGCGGCCGTGACCTCGGACGGCAGCCGGCATATCGGCCCGTTCGTCCGTTTTGGGGATTATCTGACGGTAGACGATACATGCGTCTTCACACGGAAGGACAAGGGCGATGGCGTGCGGCTCATGGAAGAAGTCGACCATGTGCGTCTGCGTCCCGAGGAGCCGTTCTGGCAGGGTCGTTTTCTGGACGAGCTGGAAGGAGTCCGGGTGCGCGTCGAATTCGGGGGACGGCGTGGGGCGTTCGAGGGGCCGCTGGAACCGTTTGACGGCGTATTGGGCATCCGGGCCGGCGGCCGTGGCCTGGAATACGTGTTCGGCGATTCCGGCTACCGGTTCGCCCAACCGAGCTTCGTCAAGGTCAAACCTGTGGAAGACCAGCCGGACGAACCGGTGCCGGCCATCAACGCCTCCCGTCTCATCGAATCCCGGACCTTGCTGCGCGTGGCCCGCCGTCAGCTCGCCGAGACGGAGAATCTACTAACCCAATCATTTTCTCGGCTACCGCGTTTCAGCAAAGAGGATGCCAGCCGAATGGAAGCCCGACGGCATGATATCGAAAACAAGATGTATGAGCTGCGCGAACTGATTGGCGAACAATCGTACGATCTGAACTCAATCGAATCGAAAGGACAAACCGAATGAACGATGGAAAAAGGCAAGTCACAGACGAGACGGAACCAGACGAGAATCCTATTGCCACCATCTATTACGAGAACGGCACGGAGCTGACCGGGAAGGCCGTCACCCTGCAGGACGGGACAGTTGGAGTCAGGATTCCCGGCGAATTCTTCAAGACGGCGCTCCTGCCTGATGGTTCGATGCCTGATGGCGTCATATCGGTGGATATCGGCCCCAAGCATGTGGAGGGCGGTCTCCCGTTGACCGACGACATGGTCTGCATGGCGGTCACGGCCATGCTGCGCGACGCGGTCGGATTGACGTTGGGCGAGGCATCGGATGCGTACGAGGCATGGCTGAACCGGGTGAAAAGGGCCACAATCGAGCATTGGGTGGACTCCCTGCCCATACGCGAATCCACGCGACTGCATTGCAAGTATCTCGACCGTGACGGAGCCGACTATCCGAAGGAAGAGGGGGACGCATGATGTTGATCGAGCATGAGGCGCGAGTCGGACTGCCGCGCATGTGGGAGCATCCCAGACGCACCCGCACCCGGCGCGGCGGCGTCGTGGCGAGCATGGTCGGCGGATATACGGCGATACTGCTCGTCCGCCAGCCGAACGGCGTGGAGAACAGTATTCGCAGGCAATGCTCGACCTGAACGAGGCCGAAAAATGGCTGGACGAACAGATGGGAGAGGCCGAATGAGCGGCCGCGAGAAACCGGATGCGCCCGGACTGTGGCGGGATGCGAACGAGAAAACGGTCGTGGCCTGCATGGAATCCGGCGAGCTCGCGATACGGGATGCGGACACCGGCGAGATCCTGTCCGCGGGACAGCTGGAACAGGCCGCACCGTTCCAGCGGACCGAATGGAAGGGGATAGACCTGACCAGGGCCGGGTTCTCCGCCATGCCCGACACGGCGGGATGCTGGAGCGACGCGAACGGCACGCTCTGGCTCATCACAGGCGGCGACGGGATCGACGGGCACATCTTCCGGCTGAAGGAAGAGGGCCGCGAATGGGAATGCGCGCCTTGTTCCGGCATCACCGTGAGGATGCTCCACGAATGGGGCCCGTGGGCACGCTGCGACTTCGAGCCGATGGATGATGAAGGCACTCACTTTGACTGGTGCAAGCGTGGATCGCCGATCGCGGATGGACGGCCGAAGAGCTTGACGACGATTCCGGGGAACCGGCCGCGCACGGCCCGTACGCCCGGTATTCGCTCCAAGCCGTCGAAGAGGTCCCGTGGAAGCCGGCCTCCGACGATTCCACTCCGATTCATGAGGGAGCCGCACCGTGCATCTCCCGGATGTCCGATCGTTCGGTCGTCTGGAACAGGACAAGTGGCTTGCCGTGAAGAACCTTGAGGAGAGCGCCGAACTGGTGGAGGTCTGCAAGCAGTGGCTGAAGGCCTGTGATCCGGCCGATCCGAGCGGCATCGACGGCCAGTTCATCGGCGTCGTGAACTGTCTGAACATTCATGGCGCGGCCGTGGGCGACGAACCCGATATCGACCTGGACAAGGCGCAGGCCGACTGGCATGACCACGTGCGCGACCAGCGTCGTCAGGCCATGCTCGGCGAGCTGGCCGACGTGTTGCAGACGGTCGGCAACCTGATCACCGCGTTCGGCATCACGGATGAGGAGGTCGAACGGGCGATGGACGACTGTCTGGAACGAAACAGGCGGAAGGGCAGACTCTGATGGGAACCACGAGAATATGGGATTCCCGCAACAACAGGCGGGCGACGGTCGAACACGAGACGTTGAGACCATGCCCGTTCTGCGGCGGCACTCCACGAATCGACGATGATGTGGACGATACGACGGAACGGTACACGGTGCGATGCGACTGCGGCGGGAACATGCCCGGCCGGCACGTTCCGATCGACCCGTCGTTCCAGACCCGCGTCACCTGCCTGCATTCGGCGGTCGAGAAATGGAACAGGAGAGGACTGGATACCCGAACTGGAAGGAAATAATGGACTCTGAAACATTCGCAGCATACGAATCCGGTTGCACCTGTTGGCGGCTGGTCGACCAGTATGTGGGCTGGGTTGAACAACCAACGGAAATGCTCGGCATCACCATCTTCACAGGGGCGATGCCGGATGGGGAAAGACTGCCCGGCCTGCCCTCCCGATATGAGGCGTTCCGACTGGTCATGAAGGCGTTGGACCGGTACATACTGGGTGATTCCGACCCGTTGCACCTCGATCTGGGTTCTCCCGACAGCATGTATTCGCTCGAATATGCGGGATGCGGCGCGGAAGCCGCGCGCGGCCTACGCGAACGGCATCCGCACGGCGACATGCTGATGCTCAACCAGAACGGGCATCTGCTGACCGATAAGGATTTCGAATGACCGACTGGCTCATCGACATCATCCCCCAGGCGTGCCCGCCCGACGTGATGGACGCGCCGGAAGCGTATCGCGCCGCATGGGGACGATACGTCGGCGAGGCCGTGCCGGGCGACGGTGATCCGGAGGATTGGCGCGAACAGGCGGCGCGCCTGGAGGCCGCGACACGTATCCTCCCGGACCCGCATGTAAGGGTGGCGGGCCGGCCGTACGAGGGGCCGGATCCGATGACGCTAGCCCATTACGGCGTGGTGAGAATCAGCCGTATATGGATCAGCTGACGTTGCCCGCCTCGAACGTCGACCGGTGGGATCTCATGCCCTGCTGCGCCCGCATCTGGGGCGCGACGCGCGATCCGTCGCCTGCGACGGGGACATGATCGATGCGGCGGCGCGGGGCATGCTCGACCGGCATCCCGGTTCGGGCGTGGTCGCCAAGTTCATGCTCAGGGAGAAACGCCTGCCGCTCGCGTTCATCGACCCGGACGGCACGTTCATGCAGACGGACGAGTATGGCGGGAAGCCGGAGCATATCCCGTTCGCCGCCTGGCGGTGGGCCGGCTACGATCTCGCACTGTTCGAGGGCGAGCCGGACGCGGTGCTCGTCCAGCAAAAGGCGCGCATGCGCTACGAATACCGGATGCAGGTGATAGGCGGGAAACCGGTGTGCGGCGCCGGCTGCATCGAACGGTTCACGCCCGCCGACAATCGGGGTGACCGGTATGATCCGCGCATGGAGGAGACGCGCAACAGCGGGCGCATCGAATCGCATCCCGACATCGCACGGTTGTATGAGGCGTTCGCGCACGAGGCGGCGCATGCGATACGCGGCGAAGTCGAAGGCCCATACGTGATGGACCTGTATCTGGATGATGCCGGGCGGCCGCATGTGATCGAGCTGAACCCGCAGTCGAACAGCGGCCTGTACGCGCTCGACATGGACGCATTGCTGACGGCGATCGGGAATAATCCGGCTCAGTTCATGCCCGACCCGAAACGGACGGCGACGCCCGGCTGCCTGGGAGTCAGGGGGGGGAGGCGATCTGACGGTTTCCGGGTATCGACGGTCTCCATTCAGTGATAGCCTATGTATACAGAAAAAACGTTTACAAGGGAGAAAGCATGAGGTTGTTGAGCTACGCCATCAGCGGCCTGCGCCTATACGAAAACCATGAATGCAGGATGGACCTGTACGCCATCGACGCCGTAAGGGAACCCGGATACACGCACATGCTCGACGGCGCCGCACGCAACATCAGCATCAACACGGCCATCGGCGTCGCCGGCATCAACGCCTCCGGCAAGACCACCGCGTTGAGGGTCACCGAACTCGCCCTCGCCGTCGCCGGCGGCATGTCGCTGGGATCGTTGAACCCCGACCTGTTCCCTTTGTACGACACCATGGACGACCGGATCGGGGTGCGCGCGCTGTTCGAACAGGACGGTCGCTTCCATCTCATCGACAGCCTGCTCGAGCGGACAGGCGAGGGTCGCACGCCGTTGAGGTTCATCCGTGAGACCCTGAGCATCCACCATGCAAGCTCAGCAAGAAAATGCTTGCCTCCGCCATGAACGGCACGTTGGATCCGGAACGGTGGACCGTGCTCTCATCCCGCAACGTGGGCAGGCCCGGCGTCCGGGGCGAACTGTCCGCCGACGCGAAACGGTATCTGCCGCCCGACCGGAGTATTTGCGGGGCCTTCGTCAAGGACACCGACATCGCGACCGAACTGCTGCCGGTGTCCCCGACGCTCACCGTCAGCCCGGCCCGCCCCGTCGTGACGCTGTTCGATGCCAGCATCGAACGTCTCGACTACGACAAGGACGGAATCCATCTGAAATTCCGCAATGAGGGCAAGGAGCGGGAGGTCACCCCGAACTCGCTGGTCAACATGGTCTCATCCGGTACCCTGAGAGGCGGCGCACTGGTCGGCCGAGCATTGGAGACACTGCGCGCGGGTGGCTATCTGATTGTGGACGAACTGGAGAACAGCATCAACAAGCAGCTCGTATTCGCCATCATGGACCTGTTCGCCTCCCCGGTCACGAACCCGCATGGGGCCACGCTCCTGTTCTCCACCCACTATCCGGAGCTGCTGGATCATTTCACCCGCAAGGATTCGATATGGTTCGCCGTCCGCGATGGAAAAGGCTTCGCCCTCCGGAATCTGGGCGCATATCTGGGCCGCACCGATTTGAAGAAGAGCGTTTCCTTCTTCGCCAACCGGGTACCCGGTACCGCGCCCTCATACGCGGCCGTCCGCGCCCTCCAGGATTATGCGGAAAGGTACGTGCATGCTTAATGCGGAAGGCCAGTATGTGCTGTTCGTCTGCGAGGGCGTGGCCGAACAGTACATACTCACGACCCTTATCGAACGCGGCGAACTGACCGTGCCGAACGAGCTTATCGTGCCTAATCAGCTGCGAGGCACATGGTATTTCACCCGCAAGGAATCGAAGCGGATGCTCGACCGGTTCCTCAACATGTCATACGGCAAACACCCGCTGCTGATCATACGTATAGTCGACTCGGACTCGGATGTACTGCGCATACCTCGAGGCTACGAGCATGCGGCCGAGGTCGTGAACCTGCGAACCCATCCCGAAATCGAAATGCTGGTCATCATCAACGAGGGCATGTACGGCAAATACACGAACGGCTCCAAACGGCTGAAGCCCTCCGACTATTGCAAAAGAGAACTGGGCATGAAGCAGGTGAAAAGCCGCGCATGGCTGGAACGATACTGGGCTGAGCCCGGCCGGCTCGAACACGCGCTCAAGGAATATTCAAGACTGCACCGGTTCGGCAGGAACGAGAACCGAGGGCTTCTGGAGCTGATTCGCTGAAACGCATATCAGTTCTAAGGACGAAAGGAAGGCGGATGGCATGACGGCGCCATCCGAGAACAATAACTACACGTACCGCAATCAGGTGAACGCGGCCATCGGCCAGCTGCGTCTCGCGTTGGAGACCAACGATATGGGGGGAGCGTGTGCGTCTACTCAATGGCGCGTTGCAGAACACGGGCAATGCGATCGGGCAGCTCGCCCAGTTCAACGCGGACGGCACGCGACGGCCCCCACGAGAACAGGAACCGCGCACCCGGACTACCATGGGGATAATGCTTGATTCCATCCGCTACCGGCTGTACGCCGTCGAATCCGAAACATCCGAACCGTCCGGCACGACGGCCCGCATCAAGCTCGAATATCGTGCCGGGAACATCACGTACGGGCTGGAACTGCGGGAACCGTTCGGACCGGGCATCGTCGCCGACGAGGCGCGTTCGTTCGATCCCGGCAAGCCGATGGCGATGCCGCCAGTCTGGCTGCTCGTCCGCGGGGACGCGACGCCCGAACGCGGATTGCGATGCCTGACCCTGGCCGTCACCATGCTGGATGGCGTGGATGCGGACGGGAACGTGCATGCGGGGGTCGAGGTCTCATATCCGTGCGGCCTTCCCGAGGATGCGCTGAACGGCGCCCGGTTCGCCCTGTGGGTGCTGCGCGATCTGCTGGATGGAGGAAGCCAAGAATGCTAGACGAGATGCTTGCCCGCGAGTTTGAGGAACATTCGTTCTGATTCCGGAATGTGCTGGAAACCGTTGTTCTCGTAGAATCTAGCTGCGGCTGAATCCACGGGATCCACTATGAGGGCCCTCGCCCCGAGTTCGGAGCTGATGTTCAAGGAACGTATGACCGCATCGTGCAACAGTTTCCTGCCGAGGCCTTCGCCTTGGAAACGTCTGTCCACGCCGAGCATACCGAGCAGTATCATGGGCACTCGCTCTGGAACGTTCCTCTGTAGCCATCCACCGGCGATATTGGAGCGTTCCATCGCGTGTGCGCTGAGAGAGTAGAATCCGGCGAGTTCCCCTGATTCGGCGTAGGTGACGTACGCGACGGCCGTTCCCTGTTTTTCGGCAGAACGGGATCTCGTGGACAGCCATTCATCAATGAGCGTAATGCCGCAGTCAAAGCCATCGAGCATGTCGGAGGACTCTATGCGCCGTGGTGTGGTGAATCTCATATCCAGTCGGGTTCCATTTCGATGAGATCCTTCGCGCCTCGGCATGGGTCTGTCAAGCGCCTTGAGAAATTCGTCGAATGCCTTGGAGGGTAGACGGGTGACGGTCTCCTCTTCGATATCCCGGCGTGCGTCGGTGACGAGATGGTCGATGGCCCATTGAGTTATGGAGGAGCCTTTGAGAGAGGCCGCTATATCTATGGTTTGGCGCTGTTCTGGCGTGAGGCGCATGTTGAGGCGTGAGCTGCGTGCCGGTTCCGTAATAGTGCTTGTCATACCGTATATTGTACGTCAACTTGACGTACATATCAATACATTGGATACGCATCAAAGACTATTCGTTTGTTCTTTGTATAGTTGGCTATCGGAAAGGAAAAGCGATGTTGCAACCCCACGACTTCTATTAGGCGGACTAAAACCTAGTGGAAGGGAAAAACGAATGTCCCGCACATTCAAGGACAAACCATACCGCGTGCTCAAACGCGAGGCGCTGGAACACGGCTACACGTACCTGCGACACAACTGGATGCACCCGACCGAACCGCCAACCGTCGAAGGAGATGTGGCTGCATACTCGTACTCGCGGGGACGGAAAGAGCACATCCCATCCGGGCATCGCTGGCACGGCTGGCATGACTACGAGGATGACTGGTATCCGGATTACGTGGGCCGCCATACGGTTCGCGATCGTTGCCGCATCGCCGTGCGCGGGGCGAACACCGGCCTCATGGACGACGATTGGGATGATCCCCGGCTGTACCGTCGCCGCGTCAAGTGGGAATGCTGACTAAAAGGGGTTTTTCTGCTCGATTTGTATTCGTTCCAACGGTGGCCACAGGTCAAAGCCGCGTTCGAGCGGTTCGGCTCGTACACGCCCGCAATGTGGCCTATCTGTCTTGTACGGGATCAAGGAAGACTGGCCACATTGTTCTATTCTTCTGGCTTGCTGAGGCCGACTCCCGTCTGTACGTCGAATTCGAATTGTTCCAGCTTGTCCGCGAATGTATCCAATTCGATTGCCGATACACGGCCGGTTATGCTTGCACCGTGGTTTGATACCCTGATGCCATAACGATTTCCTCCATCGTCCCAAACATCGAATCGCAGGTCTTCTATTCTCTCTAGTTTGTTCGCGGATGGTTCCTTAAGCACGCTGTCGATAAGCGTAAGCAGCGTATGTGCAGCATTCGGAGACAGATTCAAACGGTAATGCAGCAGACCATCATCAAACTCGATTTCGATTACGTTCGAATCGAGTCTCGTGCAGTTCAAGGAAACATCAGGCATATGCCCCAAGATATTGGCAAAGGCAGACCGGGTTCTTGGCGTGGACTTCTTTCGGAAGAAATACGGGTCAAGAACCCATGAATGTCAGTGCTTCTTCTTTTTGTTTCCGCCGTCCACCCAGTCGAATGCGGTCTTGAATGCTTCTCGTGCGGTGTTGGTCTGATCGTAGTAGTCGCTGCCCATGTCGCTTTTCTTATAGTCGATGACGGTTTTGTTCACGTCGCCGCGACCGTCCGAGAAGGTGACTCGCCATCCTTTGCTGCCACCTAGGTAGAAGAGTTTCGCACGTCGATGGTTGTTGTCGGTGTCGGTTGGCCACACTTGTGGGTACGTGTTGCCGGTCACTTCCAGATTGGGATGGCCTTGGAGCGCCATGTTGGCGCCTTCTCCGCCGACTGTGGGTTGCAACCCTTGGATTCCAGATACTCTCCGAAGGGATAATCCATGTCATCCGTGTAAGTCAGCTCCGGTTCGGTCAAATACACTTCGGCATCATCATCCTCCGCTGACTCTCGGGCAAGCTCTTCCATTCTTTGAGGATCGTTCCACGCATCCTCGTTGTCATCCATGCAGTCGTTGCCCCATGCGATATACCGGTTGCGATCCAATTCCGGCAGCTTCTCGAACTCCTCCTTGCTGACATACATGCCCGACTCCACGCGATACGCTTCATCGTCCGGGCCGAACTTACGTTCCTCATACTCCTTGTTGGCAATGTCGATAAGCCTCTGATCCAGCTCCTGCATACGCTTCACGCCTGCCTCATAGGTTTCAACCGGCGCATCACCAGTATTGGTTTGCTGACGTTGTTCGAAACGTTCAAGGATGTCCCCGCTCGGCATGCTACTAGTTTTGCTTCATCCGCATAAGTGCCGTCACGGTTTCGACGTTGCTGTTTTGCCTGTGCTGATTTTCTGGAGTCGACCATTGTTTCTCCTTGCTATTTTGTGTAGGGAGGTTGTCTATTTACGTTTTCGAGCTGTCTGCCGCAGCTCTTACCTTTTGCCGTTTGTCAGAACGGTGAAGAATGACTGCTGCCGTTCATCCAACCATGTGGGGGAATGACCGGCGTCAATATCCGATTGCTTGATCAGGTATGCCACTCGGTTTGGGGTTGAGCTTTTCGCGTCTCGAAACTCGTACACTGTGTTTCCTGTCGGAGTGTTCCTTCGGTGTATGCGCCATCCGTCGATTGATGCGTCATCCTGTTCGTCGAATCCTCCGGAGAAACCTACATAGGGGGAGTTGTCTTGGAGTGCGTCCATCCCTTCGGCCCACAGTTCACGATTCTCTTCGCTCATGGTCCCGTCGTAATAGGATGCGGGCGGAGTTACGATGGATGTTTGCCGCTCATATTTTTCCAAGGCGTCAGCATTCGGGAACCCGGCTTTTTTGTGTTCGTCCTTGAACCGGCCGCTCTCGGGTTCCCTCAGTTGGCGTCTCGCCTGCGCTGATCTGACCGTATCTACCATTTCTGCTCTTTTCTGCTAATTGTGTATGTAGTTGAATCCATTCGAGGCCAGGGACTCTCGCTCCCTCGCTTTTTGCCATGCTTTCCATTTCCATGGCTGCCAAGGTCTACGGGGAGGCGTCCCGAATACCGGGCGTACCGTCAGCCGGTTCAATCCGGTTCCGGATGCCTCCATCCGCGCGATTGGCGCATCGTATTCGCCACGTTTCTCATTGGAACGGGTTCGCCATGTCTCCAGATCGTCGGCGACCTTTTCCATCTTCGGGAGGTTGATGTTTTTCGATATCGGCGTTTCCAATCTGATGGAGGTGGTGGGGGATTGGAATTGCGTGTGACGTTTCATGCCGTGTGTCTGGTCCGGCACGTCTTGCACGGTGAGCGTGGAGCCTGGTCTTCCGTCCACCGGAATGGTTCTGGAGCTCGCTTGTCTTGCTTTCGCTGGGGGTAGGGGTACTTCGGTGGTGGGGGGCAATGGCGGCCGGGGTTGCTGTTCGTATTTTCGTATGGATTCGTCGGTTGGCATACCGGATTGACGGTGCTCGTCTCGGAATCGTCCGGTGTTGGGGTCTCGCAGCTGTTGGCGGGCTTGGATTGATTTGTTGGCTGGCATGTTGTTTTTTTTTCGTTGGAAGGGGCTGTCGTGTTTTTCTGGTTCCACGTTATCTATTGTTTTCTGGTTTTTCTCCTGTTTCTTCGTTATCTCACCACCAAGATATCTGTTATACTGAGTATGTCCACATAAAGATAATGAAAGAGGAAACCAATGGCACTCACCATCGAAGAACAACACGAAACCAACGACCTCGACCACGACATCCTCGCCACCCGCGAAGTCACCTTCATTTGCGGGCACAAGCGCGTCTACGAGGACATCAGCGCCTGCCAGAAAAGCTGGATGGAACGCTGCCAACGGTGCCCCAACTGCCAGTACAAGCGCGACAAGGCATACGTCGAAAAGCTGTCTGCCGAAATCAACTCACCAGAACTCCTCGAGATGTGGCTCAAAGAAACCCCTCCTACTAAGACCAGCAGGAAAGGAGGCCAAAGCGTGGTTTGACGAGCATCGTGACGATGAAGGCGCGATCGTGTTCGAGGGAAGCGAGGAGATCGCGGACGAGGAATTGTATGTCAACGACCGCAATGACGAGCATTGCGGCTTGTCCCTGTCCGGTAGTGCCAGTGAACGGCTGTAACCGTTCTCCTACCTTTAATTGACGGAACATCATAGGGTGGTTGACTGCACCCTTACGCCGTCAGTCATGCTGGCGGCGTACTGCGAGTTCAAAAGGTCGTAGCCTTTGTGTCGCAGGTTCATCGCGGCTATCCGGTCGTCGTTGGACCGGTATCCGCAGTTGCGGCAGACATACAGGTGGCGTTTCTTGTCACGGTTGGCTTTGCGGATTTTCCCGCATTTCGGGCAGGTCTGGCTTGTGTAGGCCGGGTCAACGAACACGACTTTCTGACCGTTGCGTTTCGCCTTGTATTCGACCATCTGCCGGAATTGGTGGAAACTCCAACTGACCTGAACATACCTGTCCTTGACCCTGACCTGTTCGGTCGCATTGCGGATTCCCGTAAGGTCTTCGAGAACGAACATCGTATCCCTGTCGTAATGGTTGACGAGTGCCTTAGACGCCTGATGGTTCACATCAGTCATCCAACGGTTTTCTCTGTCGCCTATGGTCTTGAGTCGTCTGCGAGCGCTTCGGGTGCCGCGTTTCTGCAACTGTTGACGGAGCCGTTTGTATTTGCCGCGCTTGCTTTTCACCTCCCCTCCATGTTGGAAGACGGTGGTTTCGCCGTCATAACTGGTGGCGAGCATTCGGATGCCCAAGTCCACGCCCACTATGTTTTTGGGGCTTGGGGTTGGGTCGGGAACCTGTAGGATGATGGGAATATGCAGGTACCATTTGCCTCGTTTCGATATCAGTCGGGCGGTACCGAAACGTGCCGTACGGTATTCGTCCGGGGTTCCCTTCCATTGGGCTTTCACTTTGATTCTCCCGCCCATGACGGGAAGGCTGAACATTCCCGTCATGGCGAATAGGAGTAGTCGCGGTTCCACAGCAGGTCAACACCGGCGGACGAGTACTTTGGTCTGGTGGAATAGTATGCCGTCCTCTTTCTCTTGGGGTTTTCTCCGTTCCGGCGTTCCATGCGCGAGTGAATTGCCTTGTAGGACGCGATGACCCGCCGTATCGAAGATTGGGTCATCTGGCCAACAGTCCGTATTTGTCGCGTAGCGGGTGATAGACAGCCTCGTTGATTTTCCTCTGGCTGAGGGTGTGGTGTTCTCCAATCCAATCGGATACTTCGTTGCAACAGGAGGTGTAATTGTCACATAGGCGGTTAAGGGCTTCAGACTCGTGTTTGTTGGTCGTGAGCTTGACTTTCATGGTCAATGCGAGTTCCACCATATGCTTCACCTCCAATAAAAAACATTATATCATAATGTTAGTGGAAAGGAAAGGCATTCACCCACGACCACAAGGGTCGTGGTACCCTGCCTAAAAAATTATGGACGGCGAGTGATTTTTCCGCGCCATAGCATCTTGTGTGAGCATGTCCAGTAGTTCACCTACTTTGGGTCTTGCAGCTTTTGCTGTCGTAGGATCGTTGGTTTCTTTGAAACGTCATTCTATGTGGACAAATAATCCTCCGGTGCCGTATGGCATCGGGGGATTTTTTATTTCAAACCTTGCATAATTTTTTCATTTATATGTTATACTGAATATGTCCACATAGAATGAAAGAAACCACAATGAACACGTACAAGAACTTCGAAAAAAACGCCAACATCATACTCGCCATAACATGCGTCCTCTGCGCATGCTTCATGTGGAGAGTCACAGGGCTCGCAATGGTCATCGCATCAATCGGATTCGCAACCTCAGGAATACTGATGATTACCCACTTCGCGATGGAAGCAAGCCGGCTGAAAGAAAACCTTTGACCCGCGAACGCATATCACAGCGGAAAGGGGAGTCGAGACTTTGAGTGAAACCAAACAGCCATTGCCGTATGAGCCGAAGCTCATCGCCGAACAATGCGACCCATTGACCCTGCGGCTCGGCTGCGCGGCCGGCTGCTGGAAGGGCGAGAACTATGACATGTGCGGGAAACCACCCGTCGCCATCCGCCGCTGGACACGAGACGACGGGTACGACGATTGCGAGTTCCTGCCCGAGGAGGGCGTGTATGGGCCGGCGTGCAAGCTGCACGCCAACCATGATGTCGTGCCATTGGCCGTCATATTGGACGTGATGCTCGGAGGCCGCAGATGATGGAGCTGATTCGTTCCGCCTACGACTGGTGAATCGCGAAACTCCGGGCAATCCGCCATTCCAAGCCGCCCGAACCTCCGATGCGCCTCCGCCTGCACGAGGCGGGTCATGCGGTGGTCGGCTATCGGTTCGGATACACGCAACAAGGAATCATGCTGCGGGAGGACGATACCGAAGAGACCAGCCAGCAGTACGCCACCGGTATGGACGATGATATGTCCGTCCGATTGCAGACGGAGACGATCATCTCCATGGCCGGGTTCGCCGTGACCCTGGAATATCCGGAATACCGGACCGACGCGCTCCGCATCGGCGGCGACGTGCAAATGGAGCTGGTGAACGCGGCGATCATCCACCGCATCGACCCGGCGATGGGCTCCACCGACGAGATCATGGACTCATTGTGGGTCAGGGCGCGGCTCGCGGCAAGGAACAACAAGCCCCTGATTCAGGCGGTCGCCGCAAGGCTCGACCATTACGGTTTCTGGACCGGCGAGGACGTCCAGCGAATCATCGACGAATGCGAAAAGGAGCTGGACCATTGAACATTCTGGAATGGCCGGCCGACCTGACCGACTTTCGGCTGCCGCCCGCATGGGACGGACGGCCCGTCGATTGGCATGGGTGGCATCAGCCATCGAAGCCCGAGCACTGTTCCCCTGCGAGAACAACGGCTTGCGACGTGATCCGCAACCGTGTTCCGGATGCGGGCACCCGTTCCAGCCATGGTGGGCGCAGGGATTGACGGCCGACGGACGCACCTCCATCACCGTGGAACGCTGCGGGTTCTGCAACACGACCATCGCATTCGAGACCGGGCCGGATGGGACAAGCGAATGGACGTTGGATGATAGCGACTACGGGCCGGAAGGCAGTTTCGACAATCAGAAAGGAAACCGATGATGTTCGGATTATTTGGGAAAAAGAAGGAAAGGCGACATCCGGTGATTCTCGATCTGAGTGTCAAGGAAAAACCGGACGGTTGGGATGAACTGACCCGGCTGGGCTTCGAGCCAGTGTTCGTTAACCATAGGCCACGGCCGAACGGCATTTCGGGCGACTACGTGCAGACCCGCTGGCGATTGAAGGCGAACCCGGATGTGACATGCACGGTATACGACTCGTGGGAGGGCGGAGGCGGTGCCACGTTCCTCGACTTCGACGCCCCATGGAATCCGCAGCGGATACACGGCGGATGCAATCTCAGCTGGCCCAATTACACGCTCGACCGGCTCCACTCCCTCGGAAAGGTGCTGTTCGAGGGTGACAGGAGCGAATTCGAGGAGCCGGATTCCGGCAATCTCGACTTGAGAGGGATTACGCCGGACCCGGTTAGGGAGAAAATGCGGGAACTCGGACTCCGTATGGAACGGGATGACAGCCATGACTCGAATGGGGATGATTCCGATGAAGAATATTGGTGCAAATACGATCAGGGAGAACTTCGTGACTTGCACCGATCGCGCCTTGCCCTGTACGCCCATGTTGACAGGACAGCCGGAACAGTCGCCATCGTGGATGTCGAGACCGGGAAGCAAGCCACGTTGGGGTTTGACAAGCTCCTGAAACTGAATCGCGTCGAATACGGAAAGAGGAGGGCCTGCTCATGACCGAGCCGAACGAAAATATCGCGCCGGGCCGTGGAACCGCGACGCGAACGTCTGAATCGGATGAGGGAAAGGCGTCAGGAAGAGGAATCATGAGTCTGGATGCCGTGCGTCGTCTCGCGTGGACGGCAATCGTCCTATTTATTATGGCGATTGTGTTCGCGTTCAACCACGGGCCGATACTCGCGTGGCTGGCCGCGAACCATACGCCGCTGCTCGTCGGAATCCTTCAGGCGCCGTTGTGGCTTGTCGCGTTCCTGCTCATCGTCCTTGGATTGCAGTGCTGGCTGGACATCGTGGGAGTCGACAAGACGCCGTTCGCCATCATCCTGCACGCGCTCGGCATCATGCTGTGCATCGGATGGTGGGCGGCCGGTATCGCACTGTCTCTCCGCCAGCGGGCCGACATCGACGTGTACGGCTGATGGGCGGCTTTATTCTCACCTGCGTGTTCGCATGATCATGGACCGGCGTCAAACGACCGGCAAGGAGACTTTCCCGAAGCTACGCGACCAGATAGCCGACTTCGCGGTCGAGTATATCGCCAGCAAATCCTATCGGAAGAACAAGGATAAGGAAGACGAGTGATGGATGAGATTGGACGACCGGCCTATGTGAGCGGCGAGGCCGCATGCAACACGGTCGACATCGCCACCGCATTGGGCGGCGGATTCCATGTCAGCTTCCCGCCCGGCCGCGGCACCATGACGTTGACCAAGTATTTCCCGGACGGCTCCGATGTGAGCATTGAGGTTGGCGACGATCGGGCCGCCGCCTCGAACAGCCGGTTCGAAACCGTTGAATGGGATATCGAGGACGGAATACCACAGAAACTAGTGGACATGTTGCACCCTAAAGCGGTTAATGCCACGGTTTTCAGATTTTCTTCAAGAATCGTTCTTTGAACGAATGATAATCGTAGTATCCGTCCGGTTTTCCTCCACCCAACTTCGGAACAGGAAAAGCCGGTCAATCTTCCAGAACGTTGTCTTAAAAAAAGGATGCTGCGCCGATGCGAAGAATTAAAATATTCATCGATAACACCATTATTCCCGCAGACATATACGCCGGGCAGAAAATCGCTTTCATCTTCCTGCCAGCAGGCCGTCAAACAGCTCAAGGTCGTGAACAAGTCGTGCATCAAGCCTCAGTGGAGAATGAGAACGGGCGTGTAATCAACGTGACCTGGCAGGCTAAAGGCTGGTTCAACCGGCTTGTCACCCGGCATTCGCCTCTTCTTCGACGTATGCTCGGACAACCCGACACCTACCGGTTCGACGATAACATCGCCTCTCCGGAATTCATTCAGGAGCGTGCAGATTGAGCAGGGCAGCACATAAGACCGTTCAACCAGTAAGCCGATCAGCCGTAAGAAGGAAGAACCGGTTCCAACGACGTGTCGCCCTCTGCCTGATGTCGGCAATGATTTTGTCAGGAGGAATGGCATGTCTTTTTCTGCCGCATAATGAAACCGCATACGCAGGTGAACGTTTCAACCAGTCCACCGCATTAACCACGGAACAGTTGACGGCATCAAGCATCGATGATGCGGCTAGCAGGAGCAGCCAAAGGGAAGACCTCACAGTGGACGGCACATGGGATATAGGTGACCAGCCGGACCGCAAGCTCACCATCATCCACGCGGACAATCCAGTGGTCCGTGACCTGATCAACGGGCGCGACGAGGATCAGACTCCGACCGGATTCAATCCGGACCATGCGACCGGCGACACGGGCAATGCGTACGCGTACGGGCAATGCACATGGTGGGCGTATGTGCGGCGCGCGCAACTGGGATTGCCGGTCGGTAGCCATCTGGGGGATGGCGGCATGTGGGCCGATTCCGCCAAGGCGCTCGGCTATTGGGTGGATGATACTCCCGACAAGGGGATGTGATCGTGTTCAGCGGCGCAGGTCAACAACGCATGGGGCACGTCGCCATCGTGGAGAAGGTCAACGGCGACGGTTCCATCGAGATTAGCGAAGCCAATGTGAACGGGCAGGTCGGCCCGTTCCGACGCACCATCGAGGCGAAACAGACGCATGCATACCAGTACATCCACTATTAGAAGAGCTCCCATTGTCCTGACGGTTCTCCTGCCAATCGTCATGCTCGCCATGCCGACGATCCCGGCATGGGCGGACGCCGTCGATTCGGCTCCAATCCACATGGCGAGCAGTGTCAGATCGTTCCCGAAACACTTGGTTCCGCATCGTTCGTTCAGTGAGGCCGTATCGACCGACGTGGACGGCTCATGGGGAGGCATCGAAACCTTGGACGTGCCGCATACGGAAAGCCCCGAGGAACAGGCCACGCGCATCCAAGCCGAACAGGCGCGACAGTCGGAGGCTGCGTCACGCGCCGAACCACGCACACCGGTCATATCGGCGCCGACGACAGGTGACAAGGAGAAACCCGCCTCGGATACGGCCGCCGCCCTGGTCTCCTACGCGCTCCAATACCAGGCGCGCCATACGTGTACGGGGGCAATACGCCTGCCGGCTGGGATTGCAGTGGTTTCACCCAATACGTGTACGCGCGGTTCGGCATCCAATTGCCGCACCCGTCCGGCATGCAGGCCACGGTCGGCACGCCCGTTACTGACCCGCAGCCGGGTGATCTTATGGCAAACGCGGGGCATGCGGGCATTTACATCGGCAACGGTCTGATGATCCATGCGATGAACCGGTCGATGGCACGAAGGTCACGGCCGTCATGCCCGGCATGGGATATTATCGTCTGCTCGGCTAGGGCACGCTATACTGTGTGGAAAGGGTCGGTGCGCGTTTTCCGGTTCTCTGTCCGAACGACGCGCGTCGACCCTTCTTTGTCACCGGTTGTTGTTGGCGTACGGGTTTTGCGTATTGCCTGATGTTTTTAGTTTAGGGTGGCGGTACCGGTGGATAGTGTGATTGGTTGGGAAAGTAGTGGGCTGATCCATGCCCATTCGGCGAATAGTAGCGTTACCCAGAAGAATAGGCAGGTGGTTGCGCGTAGGATGATTGGGCCTGATTGGATGCGCCAGATTAGTGTCATGAGGTTCCATGATGTTGTTTTCTTCTGGCGGTCTTTGTGCCAGATGAGCCATGACAGGCCTGTGAGGATGCACCAGATTGTTAGTGTTGCGGTGAACAGGAGTTGGCTGACTGGAGCGTATTTGCTGGCTTTTTGGATACTGCGTGCGATGGTGCTTTTGCCTGTTGTATGGGAGTTGATTGTTTGGGGGCAAGTTCTTGCGGTATTCCGTCAGCAGTGTTGGCCCAATATTTGAACCGTCCGCGGACGATGAGTCTAGCACTCAGACTGTCCTGTTCATCTAGCGAGTATTTACAGGTGGTGAGCGTGATGAGGCGCGCGTCTTTTTGGTCTGTCTGGTCGGCGATGACGGCGGCATCATCGGGGGTCGTCATCCAAGATGATTGCATTTCATACACGTACCAGTGGTCGGCTGTCTGAATGATGATCGGATCCCCGGGTTTCAACGTGTCCGCCGGCCCTAGGTCGCCGGGGGTGCGGTGTCCGGCGTAGGAGCTGTTGCCGATGCTTCCGGGCATGACGGTTCCTTGATAGTGTCCGATACCGTAGTTGTCAAGGACTTGCAGATCGGTGCCTTCTTGGATGGCTCGTTGCCATTCGGTGCCGAACCGGGGGATTCGCATCCAGCCGATCACTGTCGAGTATTCGGGTTCCGGTTCGGTGGGTGGTTCTCCGGTTTGGGGTTTGGCGATGCGGGTTGAACCGTCGGTTTTAGTGGGTTGGGCTGTTTTGAATCCTTGGTTGGTGACGATGGTTTGTTGGGTGTGGATCTGGTCCATTCCGTTGCCGATGTATACCCATCCGACGTGCATTACTAGGATGATGGCGAGGAAAATCGACATGCCTGCGAACAATTGCAACAGCCGGTAACCCACTCCTTGTGATTGTCTGTCTTCTCTCTTAGGAACGGTGTTCTCTTCAATATTCCGGAGCGAAATGTCGTCAGTATTGTGCTGAGGACGGAGTCGGCCGGGTCTTGAGGCGGCATGTCTTCCCATTAGTCTTTCTTTCTTCCCGGATACGGTTTGGTTGACTAACTTCCGTTTTACCGTCTCGCTGCTTAGAACGAATGCTATCGTCGTTATCTCGTGCGTCATTCACCTTGTCGGAGGCTCCTGCGAATCGGACCGGGATGTCCGCGCATTTCGCCGTCTCCAACAGGAGACGGAACAGTTGGACGGTTTCCTCCTTGCCTTCCATGGGGTCGAAGCGGATGCTGTCGCCTTTCGACGTGGCGGTCTCCAGCATGTATGCCACCTGACTGTCCGCCCCGATGAACGCGAGACCGGAACCGGCTTCCACCCACGCCTCGCGGACCGTATTCCAACGGAAGTTCAGATATCGGCCGAATCCACGGAGGACATCTGCGCCGATCCACATGGAGCGGCAGCAGGCCAGGAACTCCGCCGACGTGATATTGACGTTGAAGCCGTTCGATGTATCGCCCATCATGAATCCCACTTGGTCGCCGTCCTTCCCCTCCACGAACGGGACGAGGGTGGCGAGGACGGCGGCAAGAAGGGCGAGCAGTGCGTGATCGCCGTCCTTCAGCGGTGTCCGCTCCCCGCTCACGATGCTCATGCCGACATGGTTGAACGCCTCCACGATGGCGGCGGACCCCTCGAAGACGGCGGGCATGTCCCCGTCACCGGTCATGTGGCAGACACCGTCCGGGTCGAACTCCCAATCGTATTCGACCGGATTGTTGCCGGTCTCATCGTTGGTCTCCACGGTGATGCGTTCAATCATGATTGCTCCTTCATCCATTGGGCCAGATAGTCGCGCACGTCGCCGGCAGCGCCTTCCTTGCCGGTGTCGAAACCGTCCGGCCGCCATGTGCCATCCGACATGATCAGCAGGTCCAGGCCGACGGGATGCTCCTCCCCGCGTTGGGTCTGGAAGATGACGGCGCCGATTTCGACCGGGTCGCCGTTCGAGAACAGGTCATCCCAATACACGTCATCCGCATCCAACGCCTCGACCCTGCCAAGACCGGCGACGGTCTTCCGGTAGCCATCGAGAATCTTCCCGCGATTTCTGACCGCTTCGATCAGCCGACTTGCCGCATGCGTCGGATCGGCGGGCAATAGCGCACGGAACACGCTTTCGCCGACCTCGAACACCAGATAGTCCGGATCCGAAGAGCGCGTGGCGGGGATACCTGAATCGTTCAACCGTTTCACGGCCTTGTCGGCCTCGTCCATGATGCCGCGGTCCTTGCGCCACTGGTCGTATCCGACGTCGAACAGGACCGTCATGGTCGTCTCATAGTCGGTGTCGAAGGTCGTTGTTTTCGGATGCCACCAGCCGTCGGAAACCGTCCAGTGGATCAGGTTCCCGTCGAATTCAAGGCGAATGCGCCAGTAGTCGAACGGTCCGCTTCGTGTTTCGAATGTGGATTTGCAGTCGAACAGTCTTCTCAGGTTCGACCATTCGTACGGTAACATCGGCGTGATTCTGAGCAGAATGATGTTGTCGGCCATCAACCAGTGACAGTCTGCGAAGAAACGAATCTCGGGCGTGACGACGCTCATTCCCTGCACCATCCTCTCTGTTTCGTCTCCACATACATGGCGTCGCGCACCTCGGTGTCGTTCCAACCCCATTCGCGGGCGAGATGCAGGTAGTGTTCGCCTATCACATCGATGACGGATTGCAGGCCCGCACGGTCGGGCACCCCGTAATCGTTGGCCTCCGTATTGAATTCCAGCCAGTCCGCTTCGGATACCGAACGCGGTCCGTCATGGTCGGTGATATCCGGTGTGGCCGGTTTGGGTTCCGGCTTCCATTCTGGTTGTGGCGGTGTGTAGTCGGTCCAGCCGCGCTGCCTGTCGGCCTCGCGCGCCTCCGGTTCGTCCGCCAGCCATTGCTCATGCGTTTCCGCTTCCTGCCTGTCATCGAACTGCTTGCCATCGTTTTTGAGTGAGGGTACACCGTCCTTCAGGGCGGTGGTGAATCACTCGGGCCGGTTCTGGTTTTCGATGTACCGTTTCAACGTGTCCAATGGCGCACCGCCGTTGTGCCCGCGTAATAGCTGGGGGACCAGAGACGTTGCGCCCTCCAGTAGTGGCGGGCGAGTTCCGGGTAGTCGCGGCGCATGATACGGCTTGACACGCCTTTGAGACTGTTGACGAGTCGGCTGAGTTCCAC
>ENA-OQLB01000028-OQLB01000028.1-human-gut-metagenome-genome-assembly--contig:-NODE-28-length-80349-cov-5.765738_pt1 | contig 80349 bp, 89 predicted proteins | sample MGYA00242656_ERZ504813 | MGnify/ENA primary metagenome ERZ504813 (study PRJEB26092, sample SAMD00036388) | human gut metagenome | host: Homo sapiens | study: EMG produced TPA metagenomics assembly of... | reverse complement strand
CCTAAACAGGCAGAAAAGAATCCAGAAGGTTCTTGGTTTCAATTTGTAAAATCAAGCCTTCTGGTCTTTTCATTTATTTATGCCTGTTCTTGAACTCCCCTGACAGATTTCTTCAAACTCTTTTAATTTCTGTCTTGCCTGCGGACTTAAGTTTCTTGGCACTTCGATCTGAATGGTTACATACTGATCTCCGTGAACGGATGAATCTTTCATCGAAACGATTCCCTTGCCTCTCAGACGGATCTTGGAACCTGACTGTGTTCCCTCTTTGATCTTGCACATAACATCTCCGTACAAGGTGTGTACCAGTGTCTCTCCTCCGAATACAGCTGTTGTATATGGAACAGATACGGTTGTATATACATCCATACCTTTCCGCTCATATCCAGGTTTCGGAGCAACTGTTACTTTCAACAGAAGATCTCCGGCTTCACCACCACCGGTTCCCGGCATTCCCTTTCCTCTTAAGCGGATTGACTTTCCGTTATCAATACCTGCCGGAATATGAACCTTCAGTGACTGTCCCGGTTGTCCCGGATTCTCCGGATTACTCAGGGTAATAACCTTATCTCCACCAAATGCAGCCTCGTCAAATCCTACAGTGATACCTGCCTTGATATCAGAACCTTTTGATTTAAAGCTTTCACCTCCAAATCCTCCGGTAAATCCTGATGTCCTTCTACTGCGTCCTGAAGTACTTCCTCCATGGAACATATTTCCGAAAATGTCACCAAACATGTCATCCATGTCGCCACCTTCGAAATGATACTCCTGATATCCGCTTCCCGGTCCGCCATAACTACGGTAAGTACCGCCTCTGAATCCACCGTTTCCGCCGAATCCTCCAAAGCCACCTGCACCTGCATTTCCATATCCGGAACCTGCGGAACCACTCTGGTCAAATGCAGCGTGACCGAACTGGTCATACAGTTTCTTCTTCTCCGGATCACTCAGTACAGAGTACGCCTCCGTCACTTCTTTGAATTTCTTCTCCGCTTCTTTATCCCCAGGATTCGTGTCCGGATGATACTTCTTCGCCAGCTTACGATATGCTCTCTTTATTTCTTTATCCTCTGCGCCCTTTGACAGCCCAAGCACTTCATAATAATCTCGTTTCATTCTTTCCACATCCTTCCGAATCTCTTGTTGTTTTGAACATATATAGTTTATTATTTCTCTGTGTTCTACTTGTAATATAGCAGACATTTTTCAAACTGTCAATACAACAAATTAGATTTGTCTGGTTGACTCCGTCACTATTGAACTATCACTTCTCGTTTGAATAACCAAGTGCTTTTGTCTCTTTATTGTTGAGGACACATGTAAGGCAGGAGCGTTCCGAATACACTTTGTTCCGTATGTTAGTAAAAGCCAGACAGACACCACTCACGGTAACTGCTCTGGCTCTTAGTCAATAAATGTATCTGTTCCATTTACAGGAATCCTAACAGACAAATCAAATTTTATTTTAACAACTCTCGCAACACCTGATTCACCATTCCTGGGTTTGCTTTCCCCTTCATGGCGCGCATTGTCTGTCCAAGCAGTGCTCCGATTGCTTTCTCTTTACCGCCTTTGAAGTCTGCGACTGCCTGTGGGTTGTCTGCGATCACTTTAGCAGCTGTCTCACGGAGTCACCTTCATCGTTCACCATCTTAAGCCCGTGTTCTTCGACATATTTCTCAGGATCTATATCCTCCCGGAAAATCTGCTTGAATACATCTTTTGCCACAGAACTGTTAATGGTTCCTGCATCCGCAAGATCAATTAATTTTGCCAGGTTCTCCGGAGAGAATGTTAAATCTTCCGGCTCCATTCCATTGTCTTTCATCAGACGGAAGGTCTCTCCGATCAGCCAGTTTGCAACTTTCTTCGGTTTCTCACAGATTGCTGTTGTTGCCTCAAAAAGATCGGCCATTTTCTTAGAACCTGTGATGATCTCTGCGTCATACTGCGGAATATCAAACTGTTCCTTGTAACGCTCCAGCTTCTCCGTACGAAGTTCCGGCTGCTGAGATTTGATTTTCTCGATCCATTCATCACTGATCACGATCGGAACAAGGTCCGGTTCCGGGAAATAACGATAATCCTGTGCATCCTCTTTGGAACGCATTGCATAAGAATGCTCTTTGTTGTCATCCAGCGTCTTGTCTCCTGTACAACCTGTTTTCCTTCTTCGATCAACTCAATCTGTCTCTGACGTTCGCCTTCAATTGCATGTGCGATTGCCTTAAATGAGTTCAGGTTCTTCATCTCTGTTCTTGTACCAAACTGATCGGATCCGACTTCACGGACAGACAGGTTGACATCTGCACGCATAGAACCTTCCTGAAGCTTACAATCAGATGCTCCTAAATACTGCACGATCATACGCAGTTTTTCAAGATAAGCAATAACTTCCTCCGCGGAACGCATATCCGGTTCAGATACGATCTCTACAAGTGGCACACCGCTTCGGTTATAATCGACAAGTGACGTATCATCCACTCATCATGAACCAGCTTACCTGCATCTTCTTCCATATGCATCTCGTGGATTCTTACTTTCTTCTTTCCCGAACCACTCTCGATCTCTACATATCCATCTCTGGCAATCGGGAGATACAGCTGGGAAATCTGATAGTTCTGCGGGTTATCCGGGTAGAAATAATTTTTACGGTCAAATTTACACACCTGTGTAATCTTACAGTTTGTTGCAAGACCAATCGCCATAGCATATTCTACGACCTGTTTATTCAACACCGGAAGCGATCCCGGCATACCGGTACATACCGGACAAGTGTGTGTATTCGGTGCGCCACCGAATTCTGTGCTGCATCCACAGAAGATCTTTGTCTTTGTAGCCAGCTCAATATGCACTTCCAGTCCAATGACTGTCTCATACTGCTTTGCCATTGTTAACGCACCTCCTTTTCTGACATAAGACCGACATTTGCCGGTGTTTCATGCATCTTCTTTGTCGCACACTCATAGGTATATGCTGCACGGATCAAAGTTTTTTCTTCAAATACATTTCCGATCAGTTGCATACCGATTGGAAGTCCTTTGCTGTCTTTTCCAACCGGAACGCTCATTCCCGGAAGACCTGCAAGATTGACTGAGATTGTATAAATATCTCCCAAATACATCTTCATCGGATCACTTAAGCTCTTTCCAAGCTCCGGAGCAGTTGTCGGTGCTGCCGGTCCGAGAATGATGTCATAATTACGGAATGCACGGTCAAACTCTTTCTTGATTAAAGCTTTTGTTCTAAGTGCCTTCAGATAGTAAGCATCATAATATCCTGAACTTAAGACAAAAGATCCAAGCATGATTCTTCTCTTTACTTCAGGACCAAATCCTTCTGAACGTGTTTTCTTGTACATGTTATGAAGTCCATCGTAATCTTCTGTACGATAACCATATTTTACACCGTCAAAACGTTCCAGGTTAGAACTTGCTTCTGCATCTGCGATCGTATAATAAGCAGGGATTGCATATTTTACAAGACGCAGATCAAATGCTTCAACAATCGCACCCTTTTCTTCGAGTACTTTTGCGGCTTTCATCACAGCATCATTTACTTCCGGATCCAGACCTTCTCCCATATAATCTCTTGGGATTCCAATACGGAGTCCTTTCACATCATCAACGAGCGCTTCTGTGAAATCACAATCATCACGCTCCATAGAAGTGCTGTCTTTCGGATCATGAGATGCAATCGCCTCAAGAATTGCCGCACAATCCGATACATCTTTCGCTACCGGTCCAATCTGATCTAAAGAAGATCCATATGCGATAAGTCCATATCGGGAAACGGTTCCATAAGTTGGTTTTAGTCCGACAACTCCACAGAAAGAACTCGGCTGACGAATGGATCCGCCGGTATCAGATCCAAGTGCATAATAACATTCGGATGCTGCCACTGCCGCACAGGAACCACCGGAAGAACCTCCCGGAACATGCGCTGTGTTGTGCGGATTGCGTGTCGGTCCGTAATAAGACGTCTCTGTTGTACTTCCCATGGCAAATTCATCCATATTTGTCTTACCAAGGATAACCACTCCTGCTTTTCTGAGGTTCTCAACTGCCTCTGCCGTATAGGTCGGTTTGAAGTTGGAAAGAATCTTTGAACTACATGTGGTAAGCTGTCCCTCGATACACATATTATCTTTTACTGCAACCGGAACTCCTGCAAGTGGACCTGTCAGTTCGCCCTCATCTATTTTCTTCTGAATCTCCTCCGCCTGTGCATAAGCACCTTCTTCATCTATCGTCACAAAGCTATGAATCTCTGACTCCGCTTCTTTGATCTGTCCAATCACTGCATCGACTGCTTCTCGTACAGTTACTTCTTTTGCTTTGATCTTCTCGCCCAGTTCAAGGGCTGTAAGTTTTAATAAATCCATCTGCTCTCACTCCCTTAACCAATTGTCTTCGGCACTTCAAAACTGTCCTCTTTACGAAGTGGTGCATTCGCAAGTGTTGCCTCTTTGTTATCGCCATTTGTCACCACATCTTCACGGAACACATTCTGTACCGGAAATACATGAGACATTGGTTCAATCCCTGTTGTATCAAGTTCATTTAATGTATCTATATAATCCAGCATCTGCTCCATGTCTTTTTTCGCTGCTTCTTTCTCTTCCTCTGAAAGTTCCAGCTTTGCAAGGATTCCTACATACTCGATTGTTTCATCGGATATTTTATTTGCCAATTTAATCATCCTTTCTTTCTACTCTGTCTTTGCTAATCCTGACAATTTCCAAAATTAGTATCATAAATTTCTCAGCTTATTGCGACCTGTAGCGGTACATATCATAGAAACTGTCATAATTCTGGTTTTTTACTGAGCCGGACGGCGTCAGGATTAAGTCCCCATCATCCACTTCCAGCTCCGTTCCTTCCGGGAAAACTGCATTTCTATAAGATTCTGATCCATCTGTATCATAAAACCAGAGTCCATAATTTTCATAATTGAGATTTTCATTTTCCTTATCATAAAAATCACCAAGATAAATCTTGTAATGAAGCTCCGCCCAGTCGACTCCTGATGCCTCGGTCACATCATACCATCCTGCCGGGAAATCTGTTCCCGCCGTATAAGTGTTTCCGGCTTCCAATGTTACCTGTTCCGTCAGCGGATTTTCTTCCAGCCGCATCTGTTCCGTCTGTGCATTCTCAGAATGAAACTGGACAACCAATCCTGTATCAATCTTCAGATGACCTCCTGTATACAGTCTCACATCATCCAGATAATCTCCTGCATCCGTATCTGACTCATCTTCACTAAAATAAGAATAGTAATAAATCGAATTCTCAGGATCATCCTGCTGCATGGAGCCTTCTCCTGAGACAAGCTCCACTTCATAAGTCCCTTCCGGATCTGTGCTCCGATTTCATACTCCCCATATCCTAATACACAGTCATAAGTTGCTCCTGTTTCAGAAAGTTCTCTCGTTGTATTCATATATGGATCATACTCAGACTCCACTTCGCTGCCATCATCATTCCAGTCATAATCTGAGGAATGGAAATCATCCCCAAATGAGGAAATGAAATCACCAACGGAACCTGCAATGCTTGTAAATGATACGATTGCCACGATAATTCCCGCAAGAATTCCACTGATTTTCCTTGCTTTTTTCTGTTCCTCATAAGATCCTGTATGAGCCTTCCTTGCCGGATTAAATACCGTCGGCCCACCCAGCTGCATCTGCCCTGTCTGTGGGATTTCCATCCGCGGATTTTCTTTTTGCTGATATTCTGTCTGCGTTCTTTTCCGTCCGTTATGACTCTCACAGAGATGTCCCGCATCCTTCTTTTTCTCCCGGTTTTTGTCTCTCCAGTGTCATTCTGTCGTTTCTGGGAATATGTCATTTTTTTCTTGCGGTCAAAACTACTCTCATTCAGCCTGTAATTCTTTTTGTCTAGCTTTGTGTTATCCAGCCCGCAGGAACTGCAACGGCCATTAATTAATTTACCTCCGCAAAGATAACATTCTTTTTTCTTAAACATAAAGATCCTCCCTCGTTTCTACTCCTTAAGTTTCTGACCACAACATCCTGTGGGCAGTTCTCTTTCTCAGTTCAGACCTTCACATCCAACAGTTTTTTCGTTCAATCCAGAGGATTGACCCGTTTTTGTATTTTCTTCTTATGGTTCCAGACGACTTAAGTCTCTTGGGAATAATGTTGTTTCTCTTACATTGTCTTCGTTCATCATCTTCATTGTCAGACGTTCCATACCTATTCCAAGACCTCCGTGTGGTGGCATTCCATGCTTGAATGCACTTAAATACTGCTCCATGCCTTCATCTGTCATACCTCGCTTCTCCATCTTCGCAAGAAGTTCATGATAATCATGAATACGCTGTCCGCCGGTTGTGATCTCCATTCCTCTGAAAAGCAGGTCAAAACTGAGCGTGTAAGTCGGATCCTCCGGATCATCCATTGCATAGAATGGACGTTTCTTTGATGGATAATGAGTAACGAATACAAAATCTGCATCCCATTCTTCCTTCGCATAACGGCTGATCAATGTCTCTTCCTCTGGTTCCAGGTCAAATGGGTTCTTGATCTTTCTGTCATACTTCTCGGATACCAGTCGTTTGATCTCGTCGAATCTTACTGCCGGAATATTATCTGTCTTCGGTACTTCGATATTCAGAATCTGAAGTTCTCTTGCATACTCTTTCTTCAACAGCTCCATCGTATACTGAAGAAATCCCGTTTCCATTGCCATGATATCTTCAAATCCATCAATATATCCCATCTCGAAATCAAGGCTTGTGTACTCATTCAGATGACGCTTTGTGTTGTGTTTCTCTGCACGGAATACTGGCGCTGTCTCAAAGACTCTGTCGAATACTCCGACCATCATCTGCTTATAGAACTGTGGCTCTGCTGAAGGATCGCCGGTCTGTGGAAATACTCCAGACGGAAAAGGTTCGCACCGCCCTCTGCACTTTTGGCACCGATTTTCGGAGTATGGATCTCTGTAAATCCTTCTTTATAAAGGAAATCACGGAACCCTCTTACGATTCCTTCCTGAATTCTGAACTTCGCACGCTCTCTGATATTTCTCAGAGAAATCGGTCTGTAGTTTAATTTTGCTTCTAGAGATGTGTTCAGCTTCCACTTTGCAATCGGAAGCGGCATTGGCTCTGCCGGCTCACTTAAGATCTTCAATTCACCAAGGCGAATCTCAATCCCATTCGGAGCTTTCGCAGACTCTGCAAGCACACCTGTTACCTCTACTGTATCTGCTTCCTTCACATCTTTCAAGTCAAATTTGGAAATATTTTCTTCATATACACACTGAACAAGTCCTTCTCTTTTTCTGAGAATAATGAATGCAATTGTTCCCATATCACGGATCGTATGGATCGCACCATTTACTTTCACTTCGGTTCCAATTCTTCCCTCTTCGAAAAGTTCACTCAGTTCCAATGTTTCCTTCTTTTTTACGCCTGTTACAAATTCCATTTTACTTCTCCTTTCAGATTCCAGCATCCCGGGAAGAAGTTTTCTAAATAAAAAAGCCCCGGGATACATCAGTATCCCGGGACGGAAATTACAATCATAATATCCGCGGTACCACCCGCATTGAATCTCAGTCTTCACATTTCAAATCTTATCCCTGTGTAAGCCAGATTCCACTCTTTGCATGTAACGTATGCTCCACGTGCTGCCCTACCTCATCTGTTCAGACAGCCAGCTCCCAAGTGTTCCCTTAATCCGCTCCGCTGTCCGGCGCTCTCAGTCGGTGACGCCAACTTCCTGTCAGTTTCTGTGAATCAGAGTCTTGTTCTTAGCCTTTTTCTGGTTCAGCACTTTAGTCTGCTAAAACTTGTTTTCAATATTAGCACAGAGTTTTTTGATTTTCAAGAGGTTTTATTCAAATTGTCACACATTTTAACTTTTCATCAAAACAAGATATTTTCAACCTATCGGTTTTGTATACTTTCACCAATTTCTCCCTGAACTGTGCTTAATGCCTGATCCAGCTGGTTATCTGCTTTTGGATTCTCCTCATCATACTGGTATTCAACTTTCACATCCGGTTCAACACCTTTTCCATTGATGCTTCTTCCATTTGGAGTATAATACTCTGCAATCGTCACTTTCAGACAGGTTCCATCTCCCAGATCCATCAATTGCTGCACAACACCTTTTCCATACGTTGTCACTCCGACAATCTTCGCTGTTCCATAATCCTGTACTGCACCGCTGAAGATTTCAGATGCGCTAGCACTGTACTGGTTTACAAGAACTGCCATTGGTTTCTTAAATTCATGAGTTCCGTCACAAGTGATTTCGTCTGTCTTTCCATTCTTGTCCTTTGTCGATACAATTGTACCTTCCGGAAGAAGCAGACGCAGCATATTTGTAACTGTATCAAGACTTCCGCCCGGGTTGTTTCTCAGATCGACAATAAGACCCTGCATTCCCTGCTTTTCAAGATCGTCCAACGCTTCTTTAAACTGGTCATACGTTACTGTATCAAACTCAGACACTCTGATATAGCCAATCTGGTTCTCCTTCATCTCATACGAAACTGTCTTCACTTTGATCGTATCTCGTGTGGCAGTCAGTTCCAGTTCTTCTCCGTCTCTGAGAACTGTAATCTTTACATCTGTTCCCTTTTCCCCTTTGATCCAGGACACCACCGTGTCAAGCTGCTCATCACCAACCTCGTGGTCATCGATTTTCTCCAGAATATCTCCTGCTTTCAGTCCTGCTTTCTCTGCCGGAGAGTCTTCATAGACATTTACAATTGTGGCATAGCCGTATCCGCATCTTTTGTCAGCGTTGCACCCACACCTGAAAATGTTCCGCTTGTTGATTCCATCAGAGCTTTCGTCTCATCTTCATCATAATATACAGTGTACTTATCTCCCAGTGCACTCGTATATCCGGAATAAATTCCTTCTGCCAGCTTATCTGTATCAATTTCATCTTCATACAGATAATATTTATCAATCAAAGTATTCAGCTTATTCAGTTTTTTTGATACCTCTTTTTCTGTCACTTTACCGGATGCATAACTGCCGGCTGTGTTCGTAATGACCCTGAATCCCCCAAGGAGAAGCAGGCTGACAAGAACTGTTGCAAGAATTCCGGTAACAATCCCGGCTCCATATCCCTTTTTCTTTTTCTGTTCCATTGTCTGTCCCTTTCGCTGTTATTTAAAGAAAAGGACAAAGCAGAATCTTCCACTTTGTCCCCCTTTATTCTTTGAATCACTTTCATGTAAACATGAAAGGAAGATTTTGAATCCCTTTGTCTTACATATAATTATTCGGATTCACTGGTGTTCCGTTAAGCTCTACCTGGAAATGTAGATGTGCTCCGGTTGAATATCCTGTAGAACCAACATATCCGATCTGTTGTCCTTTTGCTACTCTCTGACCGGCACTCACACAAATTGAGCTGTGATGCATATACTTTGTCACCAATCCGTTTCCATGGCTTATAACAACCCAGTTTCCCGCACTGTTGCTCCAACCTGCCGTAATGACTGTTCCGGCTGCTGCTGCATATGTAGGTGTTCCTGTCGGTGCGGCATAATCATTTCCTTTATGTGGTCTTGAATCGAAAGATCGAACCTCTCCAAAATAACTGGACTGATACGTCATTCCCGGACATGGATGTGTAAAATATCCACTTCCGCTCACCACGTTTCCGCTGGAAGCTGGTCTGGAACTACTGCTTCCGTTACTACTACTGCTTCCGTTACTACTGCTGCTTCCGCTATTGTTCTTCTTTGCCGCCGCAGCAGCTGCAGCAGCCGCCGCTGCCTGCTCTTCCTGAAGACGTTTTGCTTCTTCTGCTTTCGCCTTAAGATCTGCAAGAAGATTTGCATTATCTGTAATCTGATCCTGAATCTCAGCAATCTGTGCTTCCTTGCTGCTGATCAGTGTCTGCGCCTCTGTCTGCTGACTCACCAGACTGCTCTGCAATGTATTGAGTTTTTCATACTCATCCTGCAGTTTTGCTTCTTTCTCTTCTACAGCCTTTACTGTATCCTGAAAAGCTGTAAGCATATCTCTGTCATAGGAAGAAAGCTTTGATACATACTCCGCTTTATTGAGCAGATCACCAATATTGCTGCTGGACATCAGTATCTCAAGGAACTGGTATTACCACCCTCATACATGAATTTGATTCTCTTCTTCATGCTGTTATACTGATCATCCTCATCAACCTTCGCCTGTACAAGCTCTTCCTCAGCTGTTGAAATTTCAGTTTCCTTGGCACTTAATTCTTCCTGCGTCTTGTTCATCTGCTCAATGATGGAATTAAGTTTCGCAGCAAGTGTATCTTTTTCAGCCTGAGCTGCACTCTTCTGTGATTGCAGCTCATCTGCTTTTTTCTGCGCTTCATCAATTGTCACAGCACCGGAAGTAATTGTCATTGACAGCATCATTCCGACTGACAGAACCAGTGCTGTCACCTTTCTCATCCGTCTTTTCATAGGTATCTCCTATTACACTCTTAAGTGCTTACGAACAGTGAAGTAACTTCCGAGGAATCCAATTCCAATTCCCATTACCAGCCAATCGGCAGCAAATAGATATATACATTTCCAACCGGAAGGAATGTGATGATATTCTTCAGAATACTAAACTTCTCCATAATATATACTACAGCCTTGTCATAAAGGAAATATAACAGGGCAAGCGGAATAACTGCACCGAATAATCCGATGATCAGACCTTCGATCACGAATGGTGATCTTACTACAAAGTCCTTCGCTCCGATATATTTCATGATTGCAATCTCTTCTTTCCTGACTGTAATACCTGTTGTTACCGTATTACTGATCAGGAAGACTGATACTCCGAGAAGAATTGCGATAATTGCAATTGAAACATATGCAACAAGCATATTCACACTGGAAAGTGTGTTCGCTACAACATCTGACTTATTGACCTGTCTGACTCCGTCCAGACTCTGTGCAAATTTAACCAGATCCTGCTGCGTAGCTGAAAGAGACTTACTCTTCGCGATCAGATCCTTATTATCACCTTTTACCGTCTTCATGTAGACTTCATAGTTATCCGAACCTGCCAGCGGGTTATCATCCTTAAAACCTTCTGCAAGTTCCGGGTTGTCTCCAAAATACTCTTTCTGGAATTCTGCCCATGCATCATCTGCTGACACATACTTCACTTCTGAAACATCATCACGGGACTCAAGCTGTTCGCCAATCTCTTTCTTCTGTTCCTCTGTTGCGTCATCATTAAAGAAGACGGTGATCGCAACACCTTCTTCTGCACTTTTGATAATATACTGGAAGTTAACAAGTATCGAGAAAAACAATCCAAACAGGAAAATACATGCTGACATCGTCGCTATGGATGCGAGTGAAAACATCTTGTTTCTCCAGATATTCTTAACGCCCTGTTTTCCAACGTATCCAAATGTACTAATCCTCATTTATATACCACCTTTTTTCTCATCACTGACGATTACGCCCTGCTTCATAGTAATGACGCGCTCGTTCATCTCGTTTACGATCTCCTGGTTATGTGTAACAACAAGTACTGTTGTTCCACGCTCATTCGCCTCTTTCAGCAGACTCATGATCTCCCATGAGTTTGTCGGATCGAGGTTTCCTGTCGGCTCATCCGCCAGCAGAATGGCAGGTTCATTTACAATTGCTCTTGCAATCGCTACTCGCTGCTGCTCTCCACCTGAGAGTTCCTTTGGGAATGACTTGTATTTCTGTGCAAGTCCTACCAGTGACAGAGCTGCCGGTACCTTCTTCTTGATCACACGGGTCGATGTCTCAGTCACGCGCAAAGCGAATGCAATATTCTCATAAATATTACGATCCTTTAGAAGACGGAAATCCTGGAACACAACTCCAAGTCCTCTTCTGTATTTAGCAATGTTTCTGTGTTTCATACGGTTCAAATTCTGGCCGTTGACGATAATTGTACCCTCTGTCGGATTCAGTTCCTTCATGATCAATTTGATCAATGTAGACTTACCTGATCCACTGTCACCAACGATGAATACAAATTCTCCGCGCTCAATCTTCACGGAAACTCCATTCAAGGCTGCGTGACCTTTGGAATACTCCTTCGTCACATTCCTTAATTCAATCATATGTTCCTCCTAAAACTTATCTATACTCTTACGGTTCTAGTACTCTAATGTCTCCATATACTTCATATACTTTACTACCATTAAGGCAATTTTGAAAGTAATGGCGTCCTCAAACACACGCAGATCCAAACCGGTACTCTTCTGAAGCTTATCCAGTCTGTATACCAGTGTATTTCTGTGGATATAGAGCTGTCTGGATGTCTCTGATACATTAAGGCTGTTCTCAAAGAACTTATTGATCGTTGTCAATGTCTCTTCATCAAAGTCATCCGGAGATTTTGCTTCGAAAATCTCTTTGATAAACATCTTACAGAGTGGCAGTGGCAGCTGATAAATCAGACGACCGATTCCAAGTGTTGTATAAGCAACGATATCCTTCTCATCAAAGAAAATCTTACCTACATCAAGTGCAAGTTTCGCCTCTTTGTATGACTTGGATACTTCCTTGATATCACTTACGATGGTTCCGTATGCAATATGGATCTGCTCGTCGCCTCCCTCTGCCTGGAGCGTATCCAGCATCTCTTTCGCCATCTTCTCAAGTTCCTTATTGCCATCCTTATCTGAGAGTTCTTTCACAACAATAATATTCTTCTCATCAACAGCTGTGATAAAGTCTCTTGACTTTCCTCCCAGAAGATTTCTCACATTATCAAGTGCAGCACTGTCTTTCTCGTGCGATGTTTCAATAATAAAGATAACACGTTTTACTTCTGTGTCAATATGTAATTTTTTTGCGCGATTGTAAATATCAACCAAAAGAAGGTTGTCTAAAAGAAGATTTTTAATAAAGTTATCTTTGTCAAAACGCTCCTTATAAGCTACAAGCAGACTCTGGATCTGAAATGCCGCAATCTTACCGAGCATATACACATCTTCTGTCTCGCCATCTGCAAGCAAAACATATTCCAAACGCTGTTCGTCAAAGATCTTAAAGAACTGGCATCCCTGGATCACCTGGCTGTCTGCCGGGGATTCAACAAAAGAAAGAACCGCTTCCCCACAATCTTTTGCCATATCAAATGTTGCTGCAAGTTCCTTGCCTTCTGTGTCGAGTACACAGAAATCAACCCTTGATATTCCCTTTAATCCTTCAATAGTGTTTTGAAGTATCTGATTTGAAATCATCCTTTTTTCCTCCACTCTGTACGATGTATTGCTGATTACAGCAAACTGTAAGTAGTAACACGCATGTGCATATTCCACAATTTTTTTGTATGCATTATTTATCCGTACACATACCCTTATATTATATTAAGGCAAAACAGCAAAAAAAGAAAGAGGAAATCCATCTTTTTTATGCATTTCTTAGTCGAATCTATGAAATATTCACATTTTTATCTTTTAGCATTCTTCACAAAAACTAATTCTGTTTCTCTACTTTATAGCGAAATACTTTCTTTACTAACATTCTCTTTATTCTGCTCGTCATTTTTCTGTCATCAAAACTGCGCATCAGAGCCGATCCACAGCCAATCCAGACTCTTGTATCGATCAATGCCCGGTTCTGTTCAATAAAATCTTCCTGTGCCGGCGATGGAAGGACTGATAAAATACAATCTGCCTCTGAGCCGTTGACTGCATTTACAATTCCATGGATCCGGTCTGCATCTGTCAGTTCTCCGTCTTCCGGATGGATTACGGCATCTCCTACCACACGAATCCCCTGATTATACCTTGCAAGAGCTTCTTCTGCTTTCACAAGTTCCTCCTGACTTGCTGCCAGAAGATAGATCTTATGATGATTCTTCTGCAAATATTTCAAAAACATTCTTAAGAATAATTTATCATCTGTCTCCCGCAGCAATCTTGCATCACCCGTTTTCGCTGCCTCAAGAATCTCTACACTTCCCGGAAGGACAAGATCCTGCATTGAAACCTTTTTTTTTCCACTCCGGATTTTCATGTTCTTTCATTAGAGATTCCATCGATACAAGCTCAATGGTATTGACGGAATCACCTTTCATGAATTCGATTGCCTGCATCATCGCTTCTTTTGCCTTAATACAGGAAATCTCCACATCAAATATTGAAATTTTTTCTGTCATTTATGCCACCAAAGTTATCACTTTCCAAAAAACTCTGCGAATTCTAACGCAAAATAATTTCTCCCCATTCTGCCTATTTTACCAAATTTATCCTTGTTTGTCAAAATCTGTGTCATTTAAAATTTTACTTTCGTCTATTCTTTCGCATTTTCATCCGTGATCTCTGTCTGTTTTTTTATCTCTCGTCTTCTTCCGGTGACCATTCCGCCAATCCGTCCTGTCTCTTTTGATGTTAATGACTTCCACCCATCCTGCATCACGCGATCTAAAAGGCCTAATTCCTCTGCTATCTCATACTTCAGCTTTTCTTTCGGTTCAAGTTCTGTAAGATTGATTGTCTTTTCCTTTTTTCTTCCCATACTTCTTATTGCTGCATACAGCATCCTCCTTTTCAGAAGTATTTACAGGAAAAGAAATTTTATTCGCCACTTACATGAATCGCACCAAGAACCTCTCCGATCGGAGCCGACATTGCAAGCTCTGCCCGGACGGTTCTGGCCGTCTCTGATTTATTGATCACAACAAGGTGTTTTCCGTGAAAATAATCAATAAAACCAGCTGCCGGATAAACAACAAGGGAAGTACCTCCGATGATCAGCATGTCGGCTGATGAAATTGCTTCGACTGCCCCTTGGATTGTCTTCTGGTCAAGTCCCTCTTCATAAAGTACTACGTCCGGCTTAATCATCCCGCCGCAGCTGCATCTCGGAATTCCTTCTGAATTCTTCACATATTCCGCATCATAGAACTTCCCACATTTCATACAGTAATTTCTGTGGATGCTTCCATGAAGTTCATACACTTTTCTGCTTCCTGCCGCCTGATGCAGCCCATCAATATTCTGTGTCACAACAGCCTGCAATTTTCCGGCCTGCTCCAATTCTGCCAGTTTCAGATGGGCAGCATTTGGCTTCGCATCCAAAATCATCATCTTCTCTTTATAAAACTCATAGAATGCTTCTGGATATTTCATAAAAAAAGCTATGACTGACCACCTGTTCCGGTGAATACTTATATTTCTGATGATAAATTCCTGTTGCACTTCGAAAATCCGGAATATTACTTTCTGTTGATACACCGGCTCCTCCGAAAAACACAATCCGGTTACTCTCATCAATCATTTCCTGCAGCTGCTCAATCTCTTTCTCGTACATCTTGCATACTCCTTTCTCAAACTGCACTTGCCAGATTCCTGTCACCTTAAGGCACACTGCCTTCTGCACCGGCGAAATGTTTACAAGGACTTTCCTAATATATTAAAAAGACAGGTCCGTCCTTCACCTGCATTCGGCTGTGTCTGACTCCCTGTCTTTTCTTAAGTAAACCTGTTCCCGGTACGTCCGGAAGGCGATCTTATATCTTTTATTTATATCTTACAGATCGATTTTTCCTGTTGTATCTCCATTAACAACATAATATGCTGCTGACTCTTCCGGTTTCAGATAAATCTTAACATCTTTCATGTCTCCGACTTTATTCTTCAAATCCTTTGTCCATACATCTTTGACTTTCTTAAGGATCTCTTTCTCTGTATACTCTTTACCAGAGACTGAAGGAAGAATTCTGTCTTCAGCTCAGCTTTCTTTGTAGTCTTGGCTGCTGTCTTCTTAGCTGCTGCTTTCTTTACAGTCTTCACAGCCTTTTCAGCTGTATCTTCTGCTTTTGCTGCAACCTTCTTAGCTGCCTTCTTCACTGTCTCTTTTACTTCTTCTGCCTGAACTTCTGGTGTATCTACCAGCACTGCTGCCTTTGTTTCAAGTTTCTTTGTTGTGTCTTTCTTTGTCTCGATTGCTTTCGCAGCTGCTGTCTCTTTCTTCTCTGCCTTTACTGTTGCTGTTTCAGCTTTTGTTGTTGAAGATGTCTTCTTTGTTACCATACTTGTTTCCCTCCTAAAATATACACCCAAGTATATTGGCACTACCTCATTACAATGTTATTCTTAACGCGAAATAATGACAAGAACTTTTGTCCGTAATGATAAATTATTCACGATACGGATTATTGTAACTCATTTTTGACAAAACGTCAAATTTTCCTTGATAATTATCATTTTATTCCTCTGAAGAATAGCCCCTGAAAAATTCTGAAAGTCCGTCCAATGTCTTCATAAGAACCGGAATCTCTTTTTCATCCAGTCTGTTCAGCACAGCATTTGTCATCTCCCTGTGAAACTCCTCATGATGATAGTAAGCCTTCTCCTTTTCTGTCAGCCAGATATACACCACTCTTCGATCTTCTTCACCGCGGGCACGCATTACATACTTCTTGTTTACCAGCCATTCACCGCTGTGGTCAGAGACCCTGCCGTAATCTTCATCTTCTTTGCCACTACAGACATCGTTGTCTTTCCTGAAACACCGATTGCTTCTATTATATGCATATCGTTGTTTGTGATGTCTTTAAACTCCTCTGTAATGATTGCTTTTTTCTCCAGCTCCCAGATTTCATTAAATAAATGTACCAGAATGTCATTGATGGTATTATACGCATCCATCTTTTTTCCTCCTCGTCTTCTACTGTTCTCTGATCTCTTCAAACAGCTCTTCTCTATTGAATCTTCCGGGATCACTTTCATTCTGGTCTGCTATCTTAATTCAGACAATACCATGTTTTCTATCTCTTACATTCGACGAAATCTGTCGTATCTTCTATCTGTCAGTTGTTTTTCTGAAAGGCTTCCATATTGTTCAAGGAAATGTTCCATCTTCTCTTCCAGTTCACAGAGTACAGGAACCATCGTATCTTCCCGGTACACTTCAGGCTCGCAAATTATTTCTTCGATCACCTTAAGTTCCTTAAGATCTGCTGCTGTCAGACGCATCACCCCTGCCGCCTCTGACGCTCTCTTGCTGTCTTTCCACAAAATGCTTGCAAACCCTTCCGGTGAAAGTACTGAATACACTGCATTCTCCATCATCCACACTTCATCTGCAACTGCAAGTGCAAGCGCACCGCCGCTTCCACCTTCTCCGATTACAATTGAAAGAACCGGCACTTTCAAAGCTGACATCTCATACAGATTCCGGGCAATTGCCTCACCCTGTCCACGCTCTTCTGCCTCCATTCCGCAGAAAGCCCCCGGAGTATCCACAAAACAGATGACCGGACGCTGGAATTTCTCTGCCTGTTTCATCAGACGCAGTGCTTTTCTGTAACCTTCCGGAGACGGCATTGCAAAATTCCGTTCCAGATTTTCTTTCGTTGTCTTTCCTTTGCACTGGGCGATCACAGTAACTGCTTTTCCATGAAAATACGCAATTCCGCCTACTACTGCCGGATCATCCTTATAATATCTGTCTCCATGTAATTCTACAAAATCTGTAAACAATCTGTCAATATAATCCTTACCGACCGGGCGTTCTTTTTCCCTGGATTTCAGAACACGCTCCCAGGCTGACACATTTTCTTTTACTGCAGATATGTTTTTTCTGTTCTCTTTTTTCTTTTCCGTACAGTCTTCTTTCTTTTCATCTGTAACCGTATGCATTTTCAGAATCTGCCCCAGTACTTCCTTCATCTCATCCCTGGTTACGATCCGATCAACAAATCCATGCTCAAGAAGAAATTCTGCTCTCTGAAATCCTTCCGGCAATTTCTGTCCGATCGTCTGCTCAATCACACGCGGACCGGCGAATCCGATCAAAGCTCCCGGTTCTGCAAGAATGATATCTCCAAGCATAGCAAAACTTGCTGTGACACCTCCCGTAGTTGGATCAGTCAATACCGGAATATAAAGAAAGCCTGCATCACTGTGGCGTTTCAGTGCCGCTGAAGTCTTTGCCATCTGCATCAGGGAAATGATTCCCTCCTGCATACGTGCGCCTCCGGAACAGGTAAAAAGAACAACAGGAAGCCTCTCCTCTGTTGCACGCTCGACTGCACGGGTAATCTTTTCTCCTACCGCATGTCCCATACTGGCCATCATAAATCTTCCGTCACAGACCCCGATCACAACCGGATATCCACAGATTGTTGCTTTTCCTGTAACAACCGCTTCATCAAGCCCTGTCTTTACTCTTAAAGCTTCGACTTTTTCTGTATACCCCCGGAAATCCAACGGATTCTCCGGTCTTTCCCCTTCATCGATCTTTGCATCCCATTCTTCAAAAGAGCCTGCGTCTGTCACAAGCTCAATTCTCTTATATGCCGGAATACGAAAGTATCCATGACATTTAGGACAAATATATTTTCCGTTGATTACTTCATCTGTTAAGATTGCCGCACCGCATTTATTACATTTTTTCAAGATTCCTTCCGGTGCTTCCGGCTTTCTTCTGTTTCGTGAATGAATCGAAGTGATCTTCTCTCCGGTCTTTTTAAACATATTATGCAGTCTCATTCATCATTCCTCCGATAAACTCCACATCAATATCTCCAGATATGAATTTTTTATGATTCAAAATCTCATACTGATAATCAATATTTGTATCCACACCTTCAATAATAACTTCGCCAAGTGCGCTTCTCATTTTACGGATAGCCTCTTCTCTGTCGTCAGCATGTACGATCAGTTTCGCAAGCATGGAATCATAATAAGGCGGAACTTCATATCCTGTGTAAATCGCACTGTCTACACGTACGCCTTCACCACCCGGGAAATGTACATCTGTGATTTTTCCAGGAGACGGGCGGAAATTCTTTTCCGGGTTCTCTGCATTGATCCTGCATTCAATCGCGTGACCTGTGATCTTGATGTCTTTCTGCTGAAGTTTTAGTCTCTGTCCGTCTGCAATCTTAATCTGCTCTTTGATCAGATCGATTCCTGTCACCCACTCTGTTACCGGATGTTCTACCTGGATTCTTGTATTCATTTCCATAAAGTAAAAGGCTCCACTCTTTTCTAAGAGAAATTCAATCGTTCCGGCATTCGTATAATGAGCTGCCTTCGCCGCTTTCACAGCCGCTTCTCCCATCTTCTGTCTCAATTCCGGTGTCAGTGCTTCTGACGGAGATTCCTCGATCATCTTCTGATGATTTCTCTGAATGGAACAGTCTCTTTCTCCAAGATGGACCACATTTCCATACTTATCTGCAAGAATCTGAAATTCTATATGACGCGGATGTTCTACAAAATGTTCCAGATACATTGTTCCGTCTCCGAATGCCATCTGCGCTTCTTTCTGTGCTGTCTGGAAACTTGTCTGGAACTCATCCGGTGTCTGTGCGACACGCATTCCTTTTCCCCCACCGCCAAGTGCTGCCTTAACGATGATTGGATAACCAATCTCACCAGCGATCTTCTCGCCTTCTTCTACGGTATAGACAGGCTCCTTGCTTCCCGGAATAACCGGAACACCTGCTTCCACCATCGTATTTCTTGCAACGGATTTATTTCCAAGAGCACTGATCACCTTTGAATCCGGTCCGATATATGTGATCTTGCACTGTTCACACAGTTCTGCAAATTTGCTGTTTTCAGAAAGGAATCCGAATCCCGGATGGATTGCATCTGCGCCGGACACAAGTGTTGCACTGATGATATTCTGCATATTCAGATAACTTTCTGCGGATGGAGCAGGGCCTATACAGACTGCTTCATCTGCGAGCTGGGTATGCAGCGCATCTTTATCTGCCTCAGAGTAAACAGCAACCGTACGGATTCCCATTTCTCTGCAGGCGCGGATCACCCGGACTGCAATCTCCCCTCTGTTCGCAATTAAAATCTTCTCTATCATTTCTTCTGCTCCTGATTTTTTATTCTCCAACCATAAATGTAAGTTCTGCCGTAACAACGACCTTTCCGTTAACTGTTGCCACAGCTTCTCCTACGCCTACCGGTCCTTTTCTTTTAATAATCTTTGTCTCTAATTTCAACTGATCTCCCGGAAATACCATTCCTTTGAAGCGACATTTTTGTACACCACCGAAGAATGCAATCTTTCCCTGATTCTCCGGTACACTTAAGATTGCCACAGCTCCTGTCTGAGCAAGTGCCTCAAGAATCAGAACTCCCGGCATTACTGCTTTCTGTGGGAAATGTCCACGAAAGAAATCCTCATGATAAGAAACACCTTTGTATCCAATTGCATATTCTCCCGGAACATAGTCTTCAATCTTATCGATCAAAAGAAATGGATGTCTGTGCGGAATGATTTCCTGAATCTGTTCTACATTTAAACTATTCATATCTGAATTCCTTTCTTAAACAATTCTAAAAATCGGCTGGCCGTATTCTACCGGTTCTCCGTTCTCTACAAAAACTTCTGCAACTGTACCGGCACATTCACTCTCAATCTCATTCATAAGTTTCATCGCTTCTATGATTCCGACAACCTGTCCGGCTTCGACCTTGTCACCAACCTTAACAAAACTCGGTGCATCCTCTGCCGGTGCTGCGTAGAAAGTTCCAACCAGAGGTGAAACGATCAGTTCACCTTCTGTTTCTTTTATCACTTCCTGATGCTCTTCCTGTGTGTGATCCGCTTCATTTCCTGGATTTTGCAGAATTTCTGCTGTCTGAAGACCTGCTGTGACAGTTCCTGTCACCGGAACTACTCCCGGACTCTGTATAATCTCCACCTTCTGCTGTTCTTTCTTCAGATTCAGCTTTGTTCCATTTTCTTCATATTTAAAATCTGTAAGCTCAGAAGCAGAGACTGCTTCGATCAGCTTCAATATTTCTTCCATCTTCATCTTCGCTTCTCCTTACTCTTCGAAACGTTTTACAAGAAGAGACACATTGTGTCCACCAAACCCAAGAGAATTAGAAATTACACAATTCACTTCTTTCTCTACCGGTGCGCCTACTGCGTAATTCAATCCACATTCCGGATCTACATTCTTTGTACCAACTGTCTGATGGATGAAATTATCCAGAATACTCTTTACGCAGACAACAAATTCTACTGCTCCTGCTGCTCCAAGAAGATGACCGATCATAGATTTTGTTGAATTGACAACTACATTTTCGGCTGCATCTCCTAATGCATAACAGATTGCACGCGTCTCAAAGAGGTCATTGTGATGTGTACTTGTTCCATGGGCATTGATATATCCACTTCTTCCGGTGCCACACCAGCCTCTTTCATTGCAAGTTTCATCGCCATTCCGGCTCCTTCTCCATTTTCTGCCGGAGATGTAATATGATAAGCGTCTCCTGTAGAGCCGTATCCAACGAGTTCTGCGTAAATCTTCGCGCCTCTCGCTTTCGCGTGTTCAAGTTCTTCCAGAACTACGATTCCGGCTCCTTCTCCGAGGACAAATCCATCCTGTCCTGATCAAACGGACGGGAAGCTGTCATTGGATCTTCATTTGTAGACAGTGCTGTCAATGCAGTAAATCCTGCAATTCCGGTCGGACAGATACAGCTCTCTGTACCCCCTGCAACACAGACATCCAAGTCACCATACTGAATCGCACGGAGTGCATCTCCGATACTGTTAGATCCTGATGCACATGCTGTCACGACATCTGTACATTTTCCTTTCAGTCCAAGCTGGATGGATACATTTCCTGCTGCCATATTGGAGATCATCAAAGGAACCATCAATGGATTTACACGCGCCGGTCCTTTTGTCTGGATCTTGTCGTAATTCTGCTCTACACAGCTGAGACTTCCGATACCTGAACCGATGATTGTTCCCACACGGTAAGGATCTTCCTGCTCCATATCAAGTCCCGCATCCGCAAATGCTTCCTTTGCTGCTGCAACCGCATACTGGGAGAACAATTCCATTCTCTTTGCTGCCTTAAAATCCATTCGTTCTTTTCCAACGAAATCTTTCACTTCTGCTGCCAGCTTAACCTTATAATCTGTTGTATCGAATTTTGTGATCGGACCAATTCCAACTTTACCTGTTTTGATTCCGTTCCAGAATTCTTCTACTGTATTTCCAATCGGTGTCACCGCACCCATTCCGGTTACAACAACTCGTCTCTTCATTTTCCTACTCCTTCTATTCTTACATCGCCATTCCGCCGTCGACATGCAGCGTCTGGCCTGTGATATAACGTGCTTCATCAGAAGCAAGAAATGCCGCCGCATTCGCAATATCTTCTGTCTCTCCAAACTTTCCGAGAGGGATCTGGGCTGTTGCTCCTTCTTTCACCTTCTCTGAAAGTACTTCTGTCATCTCTGTGTTAATAAATCCCGGAGCGATCGCATTTACGGTAATTCCTCTGGAAGCCAGTTCTCTTGCCGCACTCTTTGTGAGTCCGATCACACCAGCCTTTGATGCGGAATAATTAGCCTGTCCTGCATTTCCAAGAACTCCTGATACAGAAGACAGGTTAATAATTCTTCCGGATCTCTGACGTAGCATCTGTCTTGAGACTGCACGGATACAATGAAAAGTTCCTTTCAGATTCGTATCGATCACAGCATCAAAATCCTCTTCTGCCATCTTCATAAGCAGTCCGTCTCTTGTAATTCCTGCGTTGTTCACAAGGATATCTATTCTTCCGAATTCTTTAATGATTGTCTGAAACATCTCATCACAAGATGCTGCATCTGCCACATCACACTGCATGATCTGTGCTGCTCCGCCTGCAGATTCAATCTCTGTTTTCACTTCCTGCGCGCGCTCTTTCGATCCATTATAATTGATCACTACTGCTGCGCCCTCCTGTGCCAGACGCAGCGCGATTGCTCTTCCGATTCCTCTGGAAGCACCTGTCACTACCGCAACTTTCCCTGTCAGTCTGTCTAACATAATTCATTTACCACCTTATCTACATCTTCCCAGGTTCCGACGTTATACACTTTCACCTCACGGTTTATCTTTCTCAGGAAACCAGCCAGTGTTCTTCCAGGCCCGATCTCAACAAATGTATCTACACCGTCCGCGATCAGAAGTTCCATACTCTGCTGCCAGCGTACGGAAGATGCTACCTGACGTGCGAGCAGTTCTTTTGTCTTTGTAATATCAGTTACATATCCTGCTGTCACATTCGTCACATATGGAATCTGGAGATCAGAAAAATCTACCTGTTCCAGTTCTTTTCCAAGCTCTTCTCCGGCCTGCTCCAGAAGGGAAGAATGGAACGGTCCACTGACATTAAGCGGAAGGACTCTCTTTGCTCCGGCTTCCTTCAGTGCATCTGCTGCCTGTTCCACATCTTCCTTCCATCCTGTAATCACAATCTGTCCCGGACAATTGTAGTTGCGATCATTACACCACTTCGATCTGCCAGCACTTCCTCAATCTTTCCGGCATCCAGTCCAAGAACCGCTGCCATGGCTCCCTGACCACCCGGTACTGCATTCTGCATCAGAATACCGCGTTTTCTTACTGTTGTGATTGCATTTTCTGTGCTCATTCCTCCTGCTGAAGCAATCGCACAATATTCACCCAGCTTAAGCCTGCTGTGACATCCGGGGCGAGTCCCCGTTCTCTTAATACCTTCTCCATTGCCATACAGACAGTCACAAGTGCTGCCTGTGTATATTCTGTCTGATCCAGAAGATCATTTTCCTCAAAGCAGAGTGCTTTCATATCCAGTCCAAGCAGTTCACTTGCACGGTCGATCACCTCTGCTGCCGTCTTACTGTTTTCATAGAAATCTTTTCCCATTCCGGCTTTCTGTGCTCCCTGTCCTGGGAAAATAAATGCGATCTTACTCATAGAATCCTTTTCCTCCGATCAGTTCATCTGTCTGTGAGACCAGCTTCTGGATCACTTCCTGACAGGTAAGCTTCTCCTTGATCATACCTGCGATCTGCCCTGCCATCACGCTTCCGCTCTGAACATCTCCATCAACAACAGCTCTCCTGAGTCCTCCTAGCGTCAGATGTTCAAGTTCTTCGAATGTTGCTCCTGCCTGTTCTTTCTCAAGATACTCTTTCGTCATTTTATTACGAAGAGCACGAACCGGATGACCTGTAGATCTTCCTGTCACACGAGAATCAATATCCCTTGCTTTCAAAATGCATTCTTTATAATTCTCATGCACCTGTGCTTCTTCTGTCACAACAAAACGTGTTCCGATCTGGACACCCTCTGCTCCGAGCATAAATGCCGCTGCAATTCCTCTTCCATCTGCAATTCCTCCGGCTGCGATCACCGGGATTTCAACTGCATCTGCAACCTGCGGAACGAGAACCATCGTTGTATTCTCACCGATGTGTCCGCCTGCTTCTGTTCCTTCTGCCACCAGAGCATCTGCTCCACAACGCTGCATTCTCTTCGCCATCGCTACAGAAGCAACTACAGGGATCACTTTGATTCCGGCTTCCTTCCACATCTTTACATATTTTTCCGGAGATCCTGCACCGGTCGTGACAACTGCGACACCTTCTTCGACAGCCACCTTTGCAACTTCATCTGCATAAGGACTGATCATCATAATATTGATTCCAAACGGCTTATCTGTCAGCTTCTTTGCCTCACGGATCTGTTCTCTGACCCACTCGGCCGGTGCACTTGCTGTTCCGATCAGTCCAAGTCCACCGGCATTTGAAACTGCTGCCGCTAGATGATATTCTGCAACCCATGCCATACCGCCCTGAATGATCGGTACTCAATTCCAAGTAATTCTGTTATTCTCGTTCTCATAAGAACTCCCTTCTTGATCACTTCTCTATCAACGGTTCTCTCGGATCGGCTGCCGAAAAGGAACCGAAATGCTTCGTTTTCTACTTGTTCTATACTTCTACTTGTGTGATTCGATATATTTTACAACGTCACCCACTGTTGTGATCTGCTCCAGATCTTCAGATGGGATCTCTACTTCAAAAGCTTCCTCAAATGCCATTACCATCTCAAAAAGATCCAGGGAATCTGCTCCAAGATCCTCTTTGAAAGATGTTGTCTCACTTAATGTGCTTTCCTCTACGTTTAATGACTCTGCTACGATTTCTTTTACTTTTTCTAACATGATTTTGTTTTCCTTTCTTGAATTTACCATTCCATCAGGCATCCTGCCCATGTAAGTCCTGCCCCGAATCCGGCAAGTATAATTTTCTGACCTCTTTTCAGCTTTCCATCCCGATTCATTTCATTTAAAAGGATTGGAACTGACGCCGCCGACGTATTCGCATATTCACCAAGATTCATTGGGAACTTCTCAATCTCTACGCCGACCCTCTTTGCAGCCGCTTCAATGATTCTTCTGTTTGCCTGATGTAAAACAAAGTAATCCACATCTTCTCTTGAAACATCTGCTTTTTTCAACATTTCTTCGATGATTTCCGGTACTTTTCTCACAGCGAACTTAAAAACTGCCTGTCCATCCATCCGAATTACCGGCGTTTCTTCTGTTCCATATTGTAAGGTCAATGCCTCTCCCTTGTCTCCTGCCGAATGTGCCATGGCCGTGTAGACTACTTCTGCACTTTCACTTTCTTCTCCCCGGAGAACCACTGCACCTGCACCGTCTCCGAATAAAATGCAAGTTCCACGGTCTTTCCAGTCTACAATTCTGCTCATCTTCTCTGCACCGATCACCAGTGCAGTCTTAACAAGACCCGAACGGATATAAGACTGCGCCGTATTCAATGCGAGAATAAATCCCGAACAGGCTGCATTCAGATCGTATCCCCATGCATGAACTGCACCGATTGCTTTCTGCACTTCACAGGAAGTATTCGGAAATACTGTTTCTGAAGAAGACGTCGCTACAAGGATCAGGTCAATCTCTTCTGCTTTCAGCCGCTGTCTGCAAGAGCTTCTTCTGCTGCTTTTGCAGCCATAAAAGATACCGTCTCCTGTTTTGCGAGATGTCGGCTTTGAATTCCTGTGCGTTCCCGGATCCATTCATCACTTGTGTCGACCAGAGAGGACAATTCCACGTTGTCCATTCGATGGGACGGTATGTACGATCCTGTCCCGCATATTCTTCCTATCATATCTCTTCTCCAACTCTGTCAAAATAATTGTCACTCTTCACAGTATGATTCTTTCCAGATCTGAACCATAATTGTTTTGACTTTTAAATACTTTGACTCTCAAAGTATATCATAAATAAAATAGATGTCAAGATAATTTTTAGACAGTTTTTCTCTTTTTGTCTATTAGTTACTGTTCGCACATCGTGTGAACAGCAATGCATATTTTATTTGAATCTGTCTTTTCTGCGCAGTATAATGAAATAAACGTAACTGTTCAGAACCAACCTCCAAAATGCTATGCATTTCGTCGGTGTGGCGTATCCGCCAAATAAAATTTCAAAAACAGTCTTAAAAATGCAAGCATTTTACACCTGTTTTATGAAATTTTGCTTGGCTCTGAACAGTTACAAATAAACATCTATAGAAAGGGGATTTGTCATGAAATACAAGAATATTGTTTTTGACTTTGGAAATGTCATCGGACGTTTTGATGGAAAAGCGATCCTCTCAGAATTCTGCCCATATGAAGAAGAACTGGATTATTTATCCGAAATCGTTTATAAACGCTGGGCAGAGCTTGACGCCGGCACACTTGATTATGATAGTTACATAAATGAAGTCATCGATCAGGTTCCGGAACATTTGAAGGACTGCATCCGCCGGTTTGCAAAAGAATGGCCACGCTGCACTACTTTACTTCCGGATACCATTACATTTATCCATGAATTAAAAGAGCGCAATATACCAATCTATCTACTGTCTAATGCTCCAACCTATTTTGCAGAATACTATGAAGGAAGTGAACTTCTTTCTCAGTTTGACGGGATCTTATTTTCCGGACCGATCAGACTTGCAAAGCCGTCTCCTGAAATCTACAGTCATTTTCTCAGGAAATTTGATTTAAAGGCAGAAGAATGTTTCTTTATTGATGATCTTGAGCCAAACATCAATGCAGCAAAAGAAGCCGGAATGGGTGGACTTGTATTTACTGGCGATATCAATGAAGTAAAAAAAGCAATTGGTTTCTGATCCAATTGCTTTTTCTATTCGCTCCTGCCTCAATCCTTTATCGATTGAACGCTTTGAATTCTCTCTGTGCTTCACGCTTCTGATCTTTCTTTGCGATCGTCTCACGCTTGTCATATAATTTCTTACCTTTGGCAAGTCCAATCTCAATCTTTACAAGACTTCCGCTGAAATAAACCTGCAGCGGAACAACTGTAATTCCCTGTTCTTTCATCTTACCAAATATTTTCAGTATCTCCTTCTTATGAAGAAGCAGCTTTCTCACACGAAGCGGATCTTTGTTAAAGATATTCCCCTTCTCATAAGGACTGATATGCATACCATAGATATACATCTCCCCGTCTTCCACACGGATAAATGCTTCTTTAATACTACACTTTCCCATACGAAGAGACTTTACTTCTGTGCCATGCAACACAAGTCCTGCTTCGTATTTCTCAAGAATAAAATAATCATGATATGCTTTTTTATTATTCGCAATAAGTTTTTTCTCTGTCTTTGCCATCTGATTCCAACCTCTAACTCATCTATTTTAACCGCACTCCTGCAAGTATTATGCCAGCTCGAAATTAATTGTCCGGAGCAGCTTGTCTGCATCACTTACGCGGACACGCACCTTTTCACCAAGTTTATATGTCTTTCCTGTATGCTCTCCGACCATTTCATATGTCTGCTCTATAAAATTATAATGATCGTCCCGCAGATCCACAACATGAACAAGGCCTTCCACTGTATTCGGAAGTTCTACATAGATTCCCCATTTTGTAACACCGGAAATGACACCTTCGTACTCTTCTCCAATATGCATGCGCATATACTCTGCTTTTTTCATCTTTACAACTTCACGTTCCGTCTCTTCTGCCAGTCGTTCTCTGTCACTACACTGCTTCGCTACTTCCGGAAGGATCTTGTCATAATGTTCTATACGATTCTCATTCAATCGTCCGCGCAGGTTCTCCTTAATGATTCTGTGAATCTGGAGATCCGGATAACGGCGGATCGGAGAAGTGAAATGTGTATAATACTTCGCTGCCAATCCAAAGTGTCCTGTATTATCTGTTGTGTATTTTGCCTGGCACATGGAGCGTAATGTAAGTCTGCTGATCAGAGCTTCTTCCGGGGTTCCTTCCACCTGACTGAGAAGTTTCTGAATCTCCTTTGGCTTTACTTCATCATGCACATGAATATGATAACCGAAATTATTGATAAATGTACTCAGTTTTTTTATCTTCTCTTCATCTGGAACTTCATGCGTTCTGTAGAGAAATGGAACCTCTCTCCAAAAATATTCTTCTGCCACTGTCTCATTGGCAAGAAGCATAAAATCTTCGATGATCTTCGTTGCACTGTTTCTCTCATAAGGTTTGATATTAATTGGTTTCCCCTTCTCATCCAATTCAATCTTTGTCTCCGGAAAATCAAAATCAATCGAACCTCTCTTGCCACGTCGTTCTCTGAGAATCGTTGAAGTTCCTGCATCTTCTGAATCATCGGAACAAAATCCTTATCTTCTTCCAGTGCTTCCGGTTCTTCTGCCAGCACCTTAGATACACCTGTATAACTCATACGCTTGTCTACCCGGATCACAGTCTCCGCGATCTGATGATCGATCACCTCGCCCTTTGGAGACACTGTCATAATACAAGATAATGCCAGACGGTCTTCCCCTGCATTCAGAGAACAGATGCCATTCGACAACACATGCGGCAGCATCGGTATGACACGGTCAGCAAGATAAACACTCGTCCCACGCTTCAGTGCTTCTCGATCCAGAGCACTTTTCTCCTGTACATAATTGGTAACATCCGCAATATGAACTCCCAGCTGATAATTCTCATCCTTCATTGTCAGAGAAACCGCATCATCCAGATCCTTCGCATCTTCACCGTCGATCGTAACCATCTGCCAGTCACGTAAATCCAATCTTCCTGCACAATCTGCTTCTGATACATCTTTTCCAACACGAACCGCCTGATTCAATATCTTCTCCGGAAATTCTGTAGGAAGATCATAATCCTTTACAATAGATAAAATATCTGCTCCCGGATCATTCACATGACCATGATCTCAACAATCTTTCCTTCCGGCTTAGCATGTTCCTGTCCATAAGATGTCAGTTCTACCACAACCTTATGACCGTCCATGGCACCCATCTCTTTTCCGGCCGAATATAAATATCTTTCAGATATCTCTGATTATCCGGACGTACAAATCCAAAGCTCTTACTCTTCTCATACAATCCGACAATCTTCTTCACCTGATGCGACACGATTCTTACGATTTTTCCTTCTTTTCTCCTGCCTCCCGGCGCACCTGTGATAATACATTCCACTTCATCTCCCTGGAATGCACCGTTCACATTCTCTCCAGGAATAAAGATATCCTCATCTTCACCCTCTACCATAACAAATCCAAATCCACGGATATTCGCCTGGAAGGTTCCTGTGATACGCTTCGTCTGCCCTTTACTGTATTTCCCTCTTTTAGAAAGTGTAATCTTTCCTTCTTCAACGAGCGCATCCAACACTTCCTGAAGCTCTCTTCTCTGTTCTTTCGATACCTGAAGAACCGTCGCAATCTCTTTGACTTTCATTGGGATATAAAAATCATCACAAATAAAGTCATAAATCACTTTTTTTCTCTTTTCAAATGTCTGATCCATTCCGTTTCCTTTCATCGTTACTGTTCACACGATGTAACCTTTCATCTCTACTTAAAGTAAAAAAGACATTCTATAGTCTTATTATAGAATGTCTTATACTTACTTCATCATCTGTTATTAATTAAAAACCTTAAGGTTCAGTACTACTGCAAGCACCAGGAAAAGAATAGCTAGAAACTTTGTGACTTTACAAGTGCACCCTCCATAGAACGTCCCTTGTTCTGTCCCCAATAAGTATCCGCCATACCGCCAATTGTTCCCAATCCGGCTGACTTTCCTTCCTGCAAAAGAATAATCGCTGATAATGCGATACAGTCTATAACAAAGATAATGTATAAAACAATCTTCAAAATGTCCATCTTCTATGACCTCCTACACACTAACGTAACAGCACACTTATTAAACCATAAAAATATAGCTTCTAAAATCTTCTCATGCCATTACATGAATCTTAATTATTCTATCACAAGTAAGGTTGATTTGCAAGTATTAAAAGATTCCAAATATCTTCTCACGGAATGAAACATATAGGGAATCATAATCTGTATACTGAATCTTACTGTTCTTAAACTTTTCTCCCCATCTGCTGCAGAGATGATCTGCGATCAGTTTCGCATCGTCATGCTCTGTCAAAAGAATTGCCGGAAATACATAATAGATCATAAAGAAATTCAGATCTGTCTGAATTGCACTGTCTATTTTTCCTTTTTTCGGAGAAACATATGCATCATAAACCTTATCTGTAAAGTCTACTGCAAGCTCTTTGGCTGCCGTCTCTTTATCAGAAGCATTCTCCGTATATTCTGTCATCTCACGGAAATAATGTCCATGATTCTCTATAAAAGCCTCCATATTTACTTTATAAGAAGCCTTCTTCAACTTTTTCATCATCGGCTTCATATCTGCAAATATTTTTTCTACATGATCAAGCATATTGTTCCTCCATTACGTTAAAAAATGTGACTAGTCTGTTACAACACCCTTCTGAAGCATTACATTCGCATAAAGTGCTGATTCACCTGTTGCAATGATTGCATAAGCTGTCTTAGCTTCATCATAGAATGCAAAACGCTCAATGTTTCCAACAACAGCATCACCTCTGTCATCATATTTACGGATAATCTCTTTATATGTATCCCAGATTGGTGTCTCCACTGTATCTCCAGGCATAACTTCCATAAGATTTACCGGATGCTCCACATAGCTGTCCAGAGGAAACACCTGAAGAATCGCATCAAGAATCTCCGGTACTCCGTGTCCGTCGCAACGGATCACAATCGCGTCTTTTCCCATTGATTCAGCCGGAAAGTTTCCATCAGAGATGACCAGTCTGTCACTGTGTCCCATCTCAGCAAGTACTTTTAACAGTTCTGGTGATAAAATTTTTGGAATTCCTTTTAACATATTATCTTCCTCCTTGATATAATAACATATTATTTTAAAAAAGGAACCGGGAATTTCCCGATTCCTTTCTTTTCACTTTAATAATTCAGCTTCTCTTTACAGATATGAATTAGTCATAAAGGTTTGGAACGATGTCAGCATCTTCCATGTTTGTAGAATCATACCAGTAACCATCTGTTGTAACGTCTTCTACAGACTCACCATCACAGATCTTAGCAAGAGTCTCGATGGAGATTTTACCCTGCATCAGAGGAGACTGTGTAACAGCACCGAGCATTGTACCATCTTTAACAGCTGCTTTAAGAACTGAACCAGCATCGAATCCAGCTCCAACGATCTTTCCTTCGTCTGTTCCAAGTTTGTTCAGGTTCTGGTTAGCTGTGAGAACACCCTCTGCAGATACCTGGTTTGATCCGAACATAGCGATTGTATCGTCTTTGTTCATGATGTTAGAAGCCTCTGTAGCACACAGCTCAACTGTTGTCTGAGCCGGAACTGCAACTTCAAGGATAATGTCTGCAGATGCCTGATCTCCGTTGTCTTTAACCTGGTTTACATAGAAGTCATTTCCTACAACTGCTACTGTATATCCATCAGCTTTAGCAAGTTCGATGAACTTGTTGATGAATCCCATACCACGCTCAGAAATGTTAGCGGATGTTGCATCCTGGTTAACTTCACCTACACGAACCTGTCCTTTTCCAAGTCTGTCTTTGATTGCTGGATAGATGTGCTCAGCAGCAATTCCACCAGCCTGCTCGTTGTCTGTTACAACTGTTGCGTATACAGATCCTTCTGGAGCGTCCGGAACACCTGAGTCGAAGCATACTACTGGGATTTTCTTCTCAAGTGCTGACTTAAGCGAATCAATAACTGAGTTCTGGTCACAAGCTGCAAGAGCGATTCCATCTGGATCTTTGTTGATTGCGTTGTTCAGCATGTTAACCTGGTCAGCGATATCGGACTCAGCGTTCGGTCCTGTTGTGTTAGCTGTAACACCGAGCTCATCACAAGCCTGGTTGATTCCCTGTACAGCTGCCTGCCAGTATGAAGACTGGAAGCTCTTTACAACAACTTCGAAATGATATCCCTTGGAATCTCCTGATCCTTCTGTCTTATTTCCTTCATCTGTTGTCTTAGTCTCATTTGCCTTGGATCCACATCCTGCGAGCATTCCAACTACCATACATCCACCAAGTAAAACTGCTAAAACTTTCTTTTTCATAATTATGTCCTCCTGACAAAATAAATTTGTGACTGCTTGTCTGAGTTTTCTTCCAGTTTTCCTCTCCCTAATGCCGGGCCTCTCTGGCAGAGCCTCTTTCGTGCATTTCTTAAATCGCTCTGCAGAAGTAGTTTGCCCAGGCTTCTTTGTCCGAAAACTCTTTATACAGTCTGTTTCGTTTAGCTTCTATAGTAACAGCTTTCTTTTTCACACTTTTTTCAGCATGTTTCCCTGCTGCTATCTATCCGCACACATTAATAATATAACACATTACCAATGGTTTTGCAATTAATTATTGCTTTTTCGTGATTTTTCACAAATTCTAAATTTGAGTGGAAAAAATTACTCTTTTCCTGCTTTTCTCTTAAGAATATCAACAAGTACGGCTGCGATCAGGACAAATCCTGTAATGATCTGCTGCCAGTTAGCTGTCAGTCCGATGAATGGAAGACCAGTCTTCAGAAGACAGATAACGAATACACCAAACAGTGTTCCTGTGATGCTTCCTACACCACCTGTCATGGATACACCACCGATGATTGCTCCACCGATAGCCTCAAGCTCGAATCCAGCACCACTTCCTGGCTGAACTGTAGCGAAGATAGCGGAGTATGCGATAGAAGCAAGTCCTGCGAAGAATCCACAGATTACATATGCTGCAATATGATAGAATCTTACATTAACTCCGGAAAGTCTTGTTGCTTCTTTGTTACTTCCGATTGCAAGTGTATAACGTCCAATTCTTGTATGATTCAGTACGAATGTCATAACAACAACGAGAAGAATTACCCATAAGAAACCGATCGGGATATTCTGTCCGCCGGACTGAATCTTGAAGATACTTCTGAACCATCCGCCCGGTGCTGCTGCTGCCGGCCATGAGATTCCGAATCCACCTACGATAATGGAACCAAGTCCACGAGTAATCATACAAGTACAAAGTGTTGCCAGGAATGCCGGCAGATCCATGATTGCTACCAGTACACCATTCAGAACACCAATCAGCATTCCAAGAATAATTGCTGCAAGGATACCAACGATTGTAGGCATTCCTTTGTGAACGATCAGATATCCACCAACGAGTGAATAACATACAAGTCCAGTACCGATTGACAGGTCAACACCACCTGTCATCAGTGGAAAGGCTACTCCAATTGCCATCAGGACAATATAATAGGAGAAGTCCAGAATGTTAATAAATGTTGTATATTTTCTGAAGTTCGGGCTCATTGCACAGAAGAAGATAAACAGTGCAATAACAACGAGCAGGACAATGAATTTCTGTCCTCCCATTCTGTCAATAAATGACTTATTAGAGCCGGCCTTCTTTGTTGTATTATTTGCCATTACTTTTTCCCTCCCTACTCAATCTCACGTGTAGCCATGTTCATGATATTTTCCTGTGTAGCTTCGGAAATATCCAGCTCACCTGTCTTCTTACCTTCGCACATAACAACGATTCTGTCACTCATACGAAGGATCTCTGTCATCTCGGAGGAAATCATAATAATGGCTTTTCCTTCTGCTGCCAGCTGATTCATCAGCTTGTAAATCTCATTCTTAGCTCCAACGTCGATACCTCTTGTAGGCTCATCGAAGATAAGGATGTCACAGTCTCTTGTCAGCCATTTTGCAATAACGACTTTCTGCTGGTTACCACCTGACAGGTTAACTACCAGCTGATCTGTACCAGGAGTCTTTGTTGCAAGCTGCTCAACATATTCCTGAGCAATCTTGTTCTCTTTCTTCTTATCGATAAAAGGACCGCTCATGAATTTTTCAAGTGTTGCCATTGTTGTATTCTCAGCAACTGATTTCTGTACAACAATACCATATCTCTTTCTGTCCTCTGACAGATAACCGATACCGCACTTAACAGCATCCTGTGGGCTCTTGATTGTAACCTTCTTACCGTTGATATAAATATCACCGCTGTCAATCGGGTCAGCTCCAAAGAGTGCTCTGGCTGTCTCTGTACGTCCAGCTCCCATCAGTCCGGAGAATCCAAGGATCTCACCTTTGTGAAGCTCAAAGCTACATCCTGTACCATCTTACCAGCGTTCAGGTGATCAACTTTAAGAACTACCGGTGCTCCCGGAGGTGTCATGTTTTTCTCCTTCGGATCTTCGTAAATAACACGACCAACCATCATGTTGATGATGTCATCTTTTGTACTGTCTTTTGTGATCAATGTTCCAACATAAGTACCATCTCTCATGACTGTAACACGGTCTGTGATCACTTTGATCTCATCCATACGGTGGGAGATGTAAACAATTCCCATTCCCTGACTTCTCAGGTCACGATGATCTTGAACAACTGTTCAATCTCTGTCTCTGTCAAAGCTGCTGATGGCTCATCAAAGATGATGATCTTTGCATCATGTGAAATTGCTTTTGCGATCTCACACATCTGCTGCTTACCTACTGTAAGTCTTGACATTGTCTCTCTCGGATCAATATCAACGTTCATTCTGTCGAACAGTTTCTGTGCTTCTTCGTTCATCTTCTTGTCATCGATCTTGATACCCTTCTTGAACTCTCTTCCGATGAAGATGTTCTGAGCAACTGTCAGATGACCAAGCATGTTCAGCTCCTGGTGTACGATGATAACACCATTATCCTGTGCTTCACGAGCACTATGGAACTCAACTTCTTTACCTTCATATGTAATTGTTCCTGAATCTTTTGTATAAATACCTGTGAGAACTTTCATCAGAGTTGATTTTCCGGCACCATTCTCTCCCATAAGAGCAAGAACTTCGCCTTTTCTGATTTCAAGATCTACATGGTCAAGTGCGTGAACACCTGGGAAAGATTTATCAATCCCTTTCATTTCCAATATAACTTCGCCCATTTTATTACCCTTGCCTTTCTTTCAATCAAACATTTCGTTCATCATTCATAAAGCTGATCTCTTATTATAGAAGAGAAATTAGTTCTTTCTGCGTCTTGCAAGTACGTCACTGAATACTGCGACGATAACAATAACACCTGTAATGATAAGCTGATAATCTTTTGTAAAGCCAAGAGCCAGAATTCCTTCCTGAAGAAGAGCGATGATAAATACACCAATGATTGTACCGCTGATGGATGCAAGTCCACCTGCCATGGATGTACCACCCATTACACATCCGGCGATTGCTTCGTTGTTGTACTGATCTCCATAACCAGGCTGTACTGTTGTATATGCAGATACATAGAAGATAGCACCCATTCCAACGAGAACTCCACAGATAATGAATGCAAGCATTTCCCATTTCTTAACATCTACACCTGAAAGTCTAACAGCTTCTTTGTTACTACCAAGGCAAAGGATGTAACGTCCGATTCTTGTCTTATTCAGGATGATAGCACAGATAACTGCTACAACCAGAAGAATAACAAGTCCTACCGGGAATCCGTTATATCTTACAAGATTTCTGAACCATCCGTTGTCCGGATCTGCTGCCTGCGGCCAGCTGACTGACTGTGTCTTTGTGTAAACTGATGCAAGACCTTTTGCGATATTCATACTTGCCATTGAAGTGATGAATGAAGGTACTGACCAGTAAGCTACCAGGTATCCATTGAAGAGCCCAAAAGCAAATCCTACAAGGATACTGATCAGGAATGCAACCGGCATTGAAATTCCATGTGTTGTCAGTGTGTAACCTGAGATAAGTGCACAACAGAACATAACCGGTCCAATAGAGAAGTCGATCTGTCCTGTAGCAATTACAAATGTAACACCCAGTGATAAAAATCCAAGGAAATAAGCATAATTGAGTGCGCTCATGATTCGGTTCATTCCTGCGAAGCTTCCTCCGGTCAGTGCACAGAAGAGTCCGTACATCAGAAGAAGGACACAGCACAAAACAATTCTGTTAAATCCTACCTTTTTTACAAAAGGATTTTGTTTAATTTTTTCCAATTTTCTTCCTCCCATCTTTTACTTTGCTGGTGTTGACTGGATTGTCGATTAACTCTTACGATACCCCCATTCCTCTTAACCTCAGCGTAACGGTTCGCTTTCAAAGCTTTAAGATTTTTTTGTTTTTCAAAGTGTGTTTTCAATTTTCCCGCACACCTTTGATACATGAATAAATTATAGCTTTGTTCTCACATTTTGTCAAGATTTCCCACCGTTTTTAGAGCGAAACGGTTCGTTTTTGTTTGTTTTCACCATATTTTTATCCATTCTCACAACAAAAGCCACGCTTTTCTGTGCATTTTGCTTATGCACTATCCAAGGTCTCGTATTGAGTCTCCCTCTCTTACAGAGGTACTGAAACTAATTTTTACCGGCATACCGTTTCGCTCTCCATTTACTCGCTCCAGGAGCATAGCTACAGCCTTCTCGCACATCGTTTCCATTGGCTGGACAATCAGCCATAATTTAGGGCGCAGCACCTGGGTCATCGGAAGATTATCCACTCCGATGAGCGAGACATCTTGCGGACAGGAGAGTCCTGATTCGTTCAATGCCATAATTCCACCAAGCATGGTGTTATAGTTTCCTAAGATCACACCGGTCGGACGGTCTTCAAGCTCCAAAAGTTCTTTCATTCCTCTGTACCCATGTTCAAAAGAATGCCTTCCCAGCTTACAGTATTCCTTTGGAATCTCCAGTCCTGCCTGGTTCATTGCATCAGAATATCCTTTCACACGTTCCCTTCCGGTATATTCAATATTAGAGGCAATCACAGCTATTTTCTTGTGATGGTTCTCAATTAATTTATTCGTTGCACGATAGATTGCTGTCCGGTTATCAACCTCAACGCAATCATATTCTTCATCCTGGAATGATCTGTCAACCAGAACAACCGGAACATTTGCTTTTTTCGCAGCATGAAGAAACTTTCCATGCATACCTACAGCAAATACCAATATTCCATCTACTTTCCTGCTCAGAAGAAACTGCAGATTTTCTTTCTGTAGCTTCTCGTCATTACAGGAATCACAGATCAACATTCCATATCCCTTTTTATGAAGTTCCATTCCCAGATAATGCAGCATACTTCCTACAAAAAGACACTGTATATCATAAACCAGAACTCCAATCGTCTTTGTCTTGTGGGTAACAAGCCCTCTCGCGAGCTCGTTCACTTCATAATGCAGTTCGTTGATTGCCTCCTCAATCAAGATACGATTTTCCGGCAATACATTACCGCCATTCAAATACTTCGATATCGTTGCAAGGGACAATCCTGTCCTTTTCTTGATATCGCGAATAGTAGCAGCCATAATCTTCTCCTCCCAGGCCAATCAGCGAACCGTTATGCATTTTGCCCAACTTAACTGCTCATTCTATTAAATCATACAGCAGATTGACAGTCAAGTGTTTCTGAAAAATTCTTTTTATTACGTTGCCAGCCATAATGTTACTGTTCACACGATGTGCGACTGGCAACCCATTCCCCCTTAGTTCAAAGCACTATACTAAAATTTTCTTAAATCTCTCGTATGCTTCGTCCCATGCTTCTTTGTCCTGTGGCTCGTAGATCTTGATGTCCTGAGAACGTTTGATAATTTCTCTTGCTTCTTCGATAGATTTGATATCTCCGGAAGCCATGAGCTGCAGTGCAATATTTCCGAGAACAGTCGCCTCGATCGGACCTGCACTTACTCTGCATCCACATGCATTTGCTGTGAACTGGCAAAGAAGAGCACTCTGTGTTCCACCGCCTACCATGTAGACTGTCTTATAATCTTTACCTGTACACTCTTTAATCTCTTCCATCGCATGACGATATTTCATTGCAAGGCTCTGGTTGATGCAACGAACAACTTCTCCGACTGTTTCCGGAACAGGCTGTCCTGTCTTCTTGCAGAATTCACGGATTCTTGTCGGAATATCTCCGGCAGGTGTGAATTCCGGTGCATCCGGATCAATAAAGCTCTGAAGTGCCGGAGCTTCTTTTGCCATAATCTCAAGCTCACCAAATCCGTACTCATTTCCTTCACGGATCCACTGACGACGGCTTTCCTGAATACACCACAATCCAATGATATTCTTAAGGAAGGAAATCTTTCTTCATATCCACCTTCATTCGTGATGTTGTAATGCTCAGATTTCTCATTGATAATAGGTTCTGCAAGTTCTGTTCCAAGCAGTGACCATGTTCCACAACTCAGGAAGATAAAATCTTCTTCTGATGTTGGTACAGATACAAGTGCGCTCTGCGTATCATGTCCTGCAACAGCCATAACATCAATCTTATCCAGACCAAGCTCTGTACAGATTTCATCTGTAAGAGTGCCGATCTTTGTACCTGTAGGTACGATTTCCGGGAAAATATGTTTCGGAATTCCCAGTGCTTCGATCACTTCATCTGACCACTCGCCCTTTTTCGCATCAAGAAGCTGTGTTGTAGAAGCGATAGAATACTCAGCTTTTTTCTCCCCTGTAAGGAAGTAGTTGAAAAGGTCTGGCATCAAAATCATCTTGTCAGCTTTCTCAAGAAGCTCTTTTCTTGTCTTTACAAGAGAAAGGAGCTGGAATGCTGTGTTGAGATCCATGAACTGATTTCCTGTGATCTGGTAGAATTTCTCTTTATCGATCAATTTGAAACTTTCTTCGATCATTCCTTCTGTACGTGCATCACGGTAATGTACAGGGTTCTCAAGAAGTCTTCCTTCCTCGTCGATCAGTCCAAAATCAACTCCCCATGTGTCGATACCGATACTTTCGATCTTTCCACATTTCTTTGCTTTGATCAGACCCTGTTTGATCTCAAAAAATAATCTCAGTACATCCCAGTACATTGATCCATTCAAAATAACCGGATCGTTAGAAAAACGGTGAAGTTCTTCAATGCTGATCTTGTCACCATCAAAAGTTCCGCACATTGCTCTTCCGCCTGAAGCACCAAAGTCAAATGCTAATACTTTTTTCTCCATAATCTTCCTCTTTTCTTAATACTCTTTTAGTCGGTATTAAAACGGGGGCCCTGCATAGGCAGACCCCCCGCATTCTTTGTTCTAGCTCTGTATCGAAACTGTATTTACAGTCTTTTTACATTTCCTGACAAAAGGACTCCATCTTATTTGTAAAGTGGTCCGTAGTTCTTACAAGCTCTGAAGTCAGCGCCTTCTTTATCCATTCCAAATGCATTCCATGCTGCCGGACGGTAGATATCTTTCTCCGGTACGTTGTGCATAGATACTGGAATACGAAGCATTGAGCACATTGTGATCAGGTCAGCTCCGATGTGTCCATAGGAGATAGCACCGTGTTAGCTCCCCAGTTGTTCATTACATCATAAGCTGTCTTGAATGCTCCCTCTTTACCATCACATCTCGGAGCAAACCATGTACATGGCCATGTGTAGTCTGTACGTTTCCAAAGCTTATCAGATACTTCTTCCGGAAGTTCAAGTGTCCATCCTTCTGCAATCTGAAGAACCGGTCCAAGACCTTTTACAAGGTTAAGACGGATCATTGTAGCTGGCATCTGAGCACGTGTCTCGTAACGGCTTGAGTATCCGCCTCCACGGAAGTATCCGTTGTCAGCCATGCACCACTCTGTAGCATCCATGATTGCTTTCTGGTCTTCTTCTGTTACGTTCCACCATTCTTTCATAACGCCGTTACCGTTCTCATCTTTAGCAACACCAGAAGCGTCCAGACATGCAGCACCAGAGTTGATCAGGTGAAGGAATCCACCGTTCTCTTTAGCAACACCCTCAAGATCATATCCTGTAGCTTTCTTAACAGCCTCTGGACTCCAGTATGTACGAACGTCAGCGAAGATCTGAGCACGTCCTGTAAGAAGTTTCATGAACATCATTCCAAGTCCGTTGAGAACGTCATTCTCTGTAGCAAGGATGTATGGCTCACGAGCTCCGTTCCAGTCGAAAGATGTATTCAGAACTGCCTCTGCGAAGTCTCCGTTCGGATAGAAGTCTGTCCACTGTCTCTGTCCCTGGAATCCAGCTGCCAGAGCGTTGTGTCCGATTGCTTCCTCTGAGAATTTTTCGTCAAGGTTCTTGTTTCCGTTCATAAGGTCTTTGATGATAACTGCCATCTTAACAACGAACTCGAACTGCTCCTCTTTCTCCTCTGGAGAAGCCTGAAGTTCTTCTGGGTTCTTGTCCCAACCGATCTTGCAAGTCTCTTTTGCCCATTTAAGAGCTTTCTCGAACTCAGCCTTGTCATAGATCTCTTCTGACATACGACGGATGATTTCCACCTCATCAACAGACTCTACACGCATTCCAAGGTAAGACTCGATGAAATCAGAATCGATGATAGATCCACCGATACCCATTGTAACAGATCCAATCTGAAGGTAAGATGTTCCTCTCATGGATGCTGCTGCAACAGCTGCACGTCCAAATCTAAGAAGTTTCTCTTTAACGTCTTCCGGAATTGTTGTGTCGTCAGCTTCCTGAACGTCATGTCCGTAAATTCCGAATGCCGGAAGTCCCTTCTGTGCATGTGTAGCAAGTACAGATGCAAGGTATACAGCTCCCGGTCTCTCTGTTCCGTTGAATCCCCATACAGCTTTGATTGTCTGTGGATCCATATCCATTGTCTCAGCTCCGTAGCACCAGCAAGTGTAACTGTAACTGTGATATCTACGCCTTCTCTTCTGAACTTATCAGCACAAGCAGCACTCTCACCTACACGTCCGATTGTCGTGTCAGCGATAACAACTTTAACCGGCTCGCCATTTGAATATCTTAAGTTCTCCTCAAACAGTTTTGCTGCAGATTTTGCCATGTTCATTGTCTGCTCTTCAAGAGATCCTCTTACATCAAGAGCTCCTCTACGTCCATCGATTGTCGGTCTGATACCAATTACTGGATAAGATCCTACTAATCTTCTTTCTGCCATAATTACATTCCTCCTTAATTGTTTGCCTTGCTCTGCTTATCTTCCTTCGCAGAACCGCTTCTTTGAGTATCATTATAGTTCTTTCCTTTCTTTTTGTCTTGTGGTATACTAGAATAAAAATATAAAGATATTCACCTTTTATACAACAAAGTACAATTTACAAACACATATTTCCACATATATGTTTGTTTTTACACTATTTAGATTTTTAAAGGAGATTATTGCATGAAATACATCAATTACAGAGAAGAACGTAATCACGGAACCATTGATTTTCCAATTGAATTTTATCATGTTACGCCGAATCATCCACGGTATGATATGTCTTATCACTGGCACATCGAATATGAACTTATTCGAGTTTTAAAAGGGAAATTACTTATGTCAATTGGTGAAAATGAATTCACTGCAGAAGCCGGCGACCTTATTTTTATAAAAGGAGGGCTTCTTCATGGCGGAACCCCTAAGGATTGTGTCTATGAATGCCTTGTTTTTAACCTTGAATCGCTCATGGCAGTAAATCATGCCAGCGAACGTCTGCTTAAGAAGATCGGAAGTGACACTCTGACTATCCCTTCCCTTATCAAAGCACCTGTAAAGAATTTAGAGCATATCACCTCCATGATGTTTGAACATATCAAAAAGCGTACCGAAGGGCACGAGCTTATGGTGATTGGTACCCTATACGAATTCTTAGGCTATATTTTGGAAAATAAATTGTATGAAAACGTTCGAATCATCAGTCAAAAGGATAGCCGAAAAATAGAACATTTAAAGAAAGCTCTTGAAGTGATTGAAAACCATTATGCTGACTGTATCACACTGGAAGATCTGGCTCAGGCCGCCGGTATGAATTCAAAATATTTCTGTCGCTACTTTAAAGATATGACCCATAGAACTCCTGTTGACTATCTGAATTACTATAGAATAGAACAAGCTTGTTTCAAGCTCGTTACTTCGAATGAATCAATCGCAGACATCGGACTTAGCTGTGGATTTAACGATGTAAGCTACTTTATCAAAACATTTAAAAAATATAAAGGAATGACACCGAAGAAATATCTTCGTGCACCACTGTAATCAAAAATTGCGAAACAGGTCAACCCCATCATTTTTTTCACGCAAAAGGAGATCCCCTTACGGAGATCTCCTCTTTTCATATCTCATTCACTCATGAAATATCCTTATTTATCTTCTTTTTCTGCAGCGTATACAGTTACCAGTTTGTTCAGGTAATCGTATCTCTCCATAGCTCCTGCTCATTGAGAGCGAAGAGCTTGTCAGCCTTAGCCGGGTTAGCTCTCTTCAGTGCGTTGTAACGTACTTCACCATTCAGGAAGTCCTGGTATCCTTCTGCCTTCGGAGCCTTGCTGTCAAGTGAGAACTTGTCTCCCTCTGCAGCCGGGTTGTAACGGAAGTTATTCCAGTATCCGCACTCTACTGCCAACTGTTCCTCTGTCTGAGCTTTGCTCATACCCTTCTTGATACCATGGTTGATACATGGAGCATAAGCGATGATCAGTGATGGTCCCGGATAAGCCTCAGCCTCAGCGATTGCCTTAACTGTCTGGTTGAAGTCAGCACCCATAGCGATCTGAGCTACGTATACGTATCCGTATGTCATAGCCATTCCTGCAAGGTCTTTCTTCTTAGTCTCTTTTCCGCCTGCTGCGAACTGAGCTGTAGCACCAGTCTTAGTAGCCTTAGAGGACTGTCCACCTGTGTTGGAGTAAACCTCTGTATCGAATACCATAATGTTGATATCTTTCTTGCTTGCAAGAACGTGGTCAACTCCGCCGTATCCGATATCGTAAGCCCATCCGTCTCCTCCGAAGATCCACTGGGATTTCTTAGCAAGGAAATCTTTGTTCTTCAGAACTTCTGCTCTCTCTTCGCAATCGCAATCGAGTGCTTCAAGAGCTGCAACAAGTTTGTCTGTAGCTGTTCCGTTTGTAGCGCCCACTGTATATGTCTCAAGATACTCAGCTGCTGCAGCCTTAACTGCCTCATCTGTAGTCTTCTCTGCGATCTTCTCAACTTTTGCTTTCAGTCTGTCTCTGATTGTATTCTGTGCAAGCAGCATACCATATCCAAACTCGGCGTTGTCCTCAAACAGGGAGTTGCTCCATGCAGGTCCTTTACCTTCCGGTGTTACTGTGTAAGGTGTAGACGGTGAAGAGTTACCCCAGATAGAAGAACATCCTGTTGCATTCGCAATATACATTCTATCACCAAACAGCTGTGTGATCAGCTTAGCGTATGGTGTCTCACCACATCCTGCACAAGCTCCTGAGAACTCAAGGAGTGGCTGTTTGAACTGGCTTCCCTTAACTGTTGTCTCTTTGAATTTAGCAACAACTTCTGGTTTAACCGGAATCTCTCTACCGAAGTCGAAGAATGTCTGCTCTTCTGCATTAGCTTCCATGTTAGCCATTGTAAGAGCCTTCTCAACTTCTCCTGTCTCTTTATTCTTCTTTCCTGGGCAGACATTCACACAAGATCCACATCCTGTACAGTCATAAGCGGATACTGTCATTGTGAACTTCATTCCCGGCATTCCGATCATATCAAGTGTCTTAAGTCCTTCTGGTGCCTGAGCAACTTCTTCCTCTGTCAGAGCTACCGGACGGATAACTGCGTGCGGACATACATATGCACAACGGTTACACTGGATACACTGATCTGGGTTCCAAACCGGAATATCTACTGCGATACCACGTTTCTCATATGCAGATGTTCCTGACGGTGTAGATCCATCAACATAATCATTGAATGCAGATACAGGGAGTGTATTTCCTTCCTGAGCGTTAACTTTTGCCTGGATATTCTTAGCAAATGCAATTGCATCAGTTCTTCCGCCGTCTGCGATGTGTGGTGTAGCAAGTCCTTCATCAGCTGCATCTTTCCAGCTTTCCGGAACTTCTACTTCTACGACCTGTTTTGCACCAGCATCGATTGCATCGTAGTTCATCTGTACGATCTTGTCACCTTTTCTTCCGTAAGTAGCCTTAGCAGCCGCTTTCATAAGGTCAATAGCCTCTTCTTCCGGAATGATAGCTGCAAGTTTGAAGAATGCAGACTGAAGAACTGTATTGATACGTCCACCAAGTCCGATCTCTTTACCAATCTTGATACCATCGATTGTGTAGAATTTAATTCCGTGGTTAGCGATATAAGCTTTTACCTGTCCTGGAAGATGCTCCTCAAGTCCTTCCATATCCCATGGGCAGTTCAGAAGGAATGTTCCTCCATCAACAAGTTCCTGAACCATGTTGTATTTGTTAACATAAGACGGGTTATGACATGCAACAAAGTTAGCCTGATGGATCAGGTATGTTGATTTAATCGGTTTCTTACCAAAACGGAGGTGAGACATTGTAACACCACCGGACTTCTTAGAGTCATAATCAAAGTAAGCCTGTGCATACATGTCTGTGTTATCACCAATGATCTTGATGGAGTTCTTGTTTGCTCCAACAGTACCATCTGCTCCAAGTCCCCAGACTTACAGTTGATTGTTCCTTCTGGTGTTGTAACAAGTGGCTTACCAGCATCAAGTGAAAGATGTGTAACATCATCTTCAATACCGATTGTGAATTTAGCTTTCTCATCGTTGTGGTATACAGCAACGATCTGAGCAGGTGTTGTATCTTTAGAACCAAGTCCATAACGTCCTGTGTAAACCGGAACTGCATCGAACTTAGATCCTTTAAGTGCTGCAACAACATCCAGGTACAGTGGCTCGCCAAGTGCTCCTGGCTCTTTTGTTCTGTCAAGAACAGAAATCTTCTTAACTGTATCCGGGATAGCATCGATCAGAGCTTCTGCGCTGAATGGTCTGTAAAGACGAACTTTAACAACTCCGACTTTCTCTCCTGCAGCTGTCAGGTAATCGATTGTCTCCTCGATTGTGTCACAAACAGATCCCATAGCTACAATCACGTGCTCTGCATCTGCTGCTCCATAGTAGTTGAACAGTTTGTAGTCTGTTCCGATCTTCTCATTAACCTTATCCATGTACTTCTGAACGATTCCCGGAAGTGCATCATAGAATGGGTTACAAGCCTCTCTTGCCTGGAAGAAGATATCCGGGTTCTGAGCTGAACCTCTCTGGCATGGGTGGTTCGGGTTAAGTGCATGTGCACGGAACTCGTCGATTGCTTCCATGCTTACCATGTCTTTCAGATCTTCATAATCCCATGTCTCAATTTTCTGAATCTCGTGTGATGTTCTGAATCCATCAAAGAAGTTGATGAATGGAATCTTTCCTTCAAGTGCTGCACAATGAGCAACCGGAGTAAGGTCCATTACTTCCTGTACGCTGGATTCACAGAGCATAGCTGCTCCTGTCTGACGACATGCATAAACGTCAGAATGATCTCCAAAAATTGACAGTGCGTGGCTTGCAAGTGCACGGGCAGATACGTTGAATACTCCCGGAAGCTGCTCACCAGCAACCTTATATAAGTTAGGAATCATAAGAAGGAGTCCCTGAGAAGCAGTAAATGTTGTTGTAAGAGCACCTGCTGCTAATGATCCGTGAACAGCACCTGCTGCTCCGGCCTCGGACTGCATCTCTGTAACCTGTACAGTCTGTCCGAAAATGTTCTCCCTTCCTTCAGTAGCCCACTCATCGATATGCTCCGGCATAACGGATGAAGGCGTAATCGGGTAAATAGCTGCTACTTCTGTATATGCATAAGAAACGTGAGCTGCTGCCTGATTACCGTCCATGGTCTTCATTTTTCTTGCCATTTTTATTCCTCCTTAGGTGTTACATAGGTTTTACACTGAGTTAAGTATAATTAATTCACATGTAGTTTCATTATATCTCCAAAAGTCACAAAAGTCTAGAGTTATAAATATCCTCTTTTGTATATTTTCGTGTACAGAGTATAATTTTGAGAATAGTTATCAGTGCTGTTATTGGGGATTATTAACTAAAACAGGCAGAAATGGAAAAAGCCAGAAGAGTACTTTCTGTTGAGCATTAACTCTTCTGGCTTATGAATCACTATACTTTTTTCTTATCATTCTATCTGTTTTTAAACAACCGGTCATCCCACTTCGGTGGTTTTTTCCCTTTGATCTTTTGTTGGCACCGGCTCATACTGATCCACTTTTTTCTTCTCATTTCTTTTTCTGCAATGCCTTCTGCAATAGATCAGCATAATTCCTGTCACAATCACCAGGCAACCTGCCAGAAGTTCTGACACCGGAAATCCGATTCCCGGAAGAACAAGCTGATCTGTTCTAAGCCGCTCGATCCACACGCGTCCTGCCCCATAACCAAACAGGTACATAAGAAAGAGCTCACCTTCATATTTCTTATGTTTCCTATACAGAAACAATATAATAAGAAGTCCGGCACACCATAATGATTCATACAAAAATGTCGGGTGTACCTGAATATAACTGACTCCGTCAATTCTCTGCATGTTCTCGCGCATAAGTTCTGTGATATCTCCCGGCCTTACTGCATCAACCGGAAGCCTCATCGCAAACAGACAATCCGTATATTCTCCAAATGCTTCCCTGTTAAAGAAATTCCCCCAACGTCCAAGCATCTGACCATTCAGAAGCGCCAGTGCAATTGTATCCAAAATCTGAAATGGTGATTTTTTCTTAACAGCTGCCATCACAAAAACTGCGATCACTGCTCCGATCACGCCGCCATAAATTGCCAGACCACCTTCTCTGAGATTAAAGATAGACAAAAGATTATCTTTATATAAATCCCAGGAGAAAATCACGTAATAGATTCTTGCACCCGCAATTCCTGCGATTACTCCGACAAGCCCATATCCAGATAATCCTCTGGATTCTGTCCTGTTCTTTTTGCCTCCGCTGTGGCAATCAGAAATCCAATCAAAATTGCTGCACCGATGATCATGCCGTAGTAAGCAATGGAAAAACCAAAGATGCTGATGCTTTTCTACATGATCCAGATAAATCCCTAAATTCGGAAAGCTGATATTGTAATGCATATTATGTTATTTCCTTTCATATCCACAGAAATCAGGAACAAATCTAGTTGCCCCTGATTCCTGTTTTTACTGCTTTTCCAATTAGAAAACAATGAATCTAACCGGTTTTTAAGCGTATTCCCTATATCTGTTAAACGTTAAATCTGAACAGCATGATATCTCCGTCCTGAACGACATAGTCTTTTCCTTCCAGACGAACTAATCCTTTTTCTTTCGCTGCCGCATGAGTTCCACATGCCATCAGATCATCATAACTTACTACTTCCGCACGGATAAATCCACGTTCAAAGTCTGTATGGATCTTACCAGCTGCCTGTGGTGCCTTTGTTCCCTTCTTAATTGTCCATGCACGAACTTCCGGCTCACCTGCTGTCAGATAACTGATCAGCCAAGAAGATGATAGCTTGCCTTGATCAGCTTCTCAAGTCCGGATTCTTCCAATCCAAGATCTTCAAGGAACATTGATTTTTCATCGTCATCTAACTGAGAAATCTCTTCTTCAATTTCTGCACATACTACGAACACTTCGCAGTCTTCCGCTTTTGCATACTCACGGACTGCCTGAACCCCTGCGTTGTTCACACCATCATCCGCAAGATCATCCTCAGATACATTTGCTGCAAAGATTACCGGTTTTGCTGTCAGAAGATTATACTCTGCAAGCCATGCCTGCTCATCCTCATCCTCTGTCACAAAGCTCTTCGCCATCTTATTCTCTTCCAGATGCGCTTTCAGACGGTTCTGAAGATCCAGCTCTTTCGCCGCCATCTTATCGTTTCTTGAAAGCTTCACTGTCTTGGAGATTCTTCTTTCAAGAACCTCAAGATCTGAGAAGATCAGCTCAAGGTTGATTGTCTCAATGTCACGCAGCGGATCAATGCTTCCGTCTACATGGACAATATTCGTATTCTCAAAGCATCTTACTACATGAACGATTGCATCAACCTCACGGATGTTGGCAAGAAACTGGTTTCCAAGTCCTTCTCCTTTGGATGCTCCCTTCACAAGTCCTGCAATATCAACAAACTCGATTGCTGCCGGAATGATCTTCTTTGTATGATACATCTCTCCAAGCACATCCAGTCTCTTATCCGGAACTGTTACGACACCGACATTTGGATCAATTGTACAGAATGGATAGTTTGCAGATTCTGCACCGGCCTTTGTCAGTGAATTGAACAGTGTACTTTTTCCTACGTTCGGTAATCCCACAATACCAAGTTTCATTTTCTCTATTTCCTCCTTAAAACCTTGATTTCTAAAGCTAAATCCACAAGGTCTATTTCTCTTATTTTCTGTTATGTGACTCTTTCACAAAAAAAGCCCCAAAATAGCATCTAATATTATACTATAATGGGGCTTGAATTTCAATCTCTCGTCTCCATCAAAATCACTTTTCCAAACACGAAAGAGATCTTCACTTCATCTTCACCTTCTGCAAACTCATTACTCACACACAAGCTGTCTCCTGATGAGAGCAAATGATTCTGCAATGGATATTTTGCACCGCTGATACAGAAATCCTCAACCGGAAGTTGCATCGGAAATACTGAAAAATACTTTCCGAAAGCTTCTTCTCTGCGAATTGCGATTCCATGATCAAGCAGGCGAATTCTATTATGACTGTCTAAGATCATCGCCTGAGATCCTGCTTCAAGTGCAATATTCAGGCACTGAACATTAGCCCAGAAATGATCCAGACGATTTCCTGTTCCTCCAAGAATCCAGATTTCTTTTCTTCTGAGTCCAAGACACATACGAAGTGCAATCTCCGTATCAGACGCATCCTTTACCGGATTGAACTCCCGGATCGGTACACTTGCTTCTTTTCTATAATAATCGATCACTTCTTCCGGTACACTGTCAAAATCTCCCACAATGTAATCCGGCTTGATCTTATGTTCATAAAGAAATGCGAGTCCTTTATCTACTCCGATAATAAATTCTGTCTCTTCTGCCTCAAGAATTGGAAGGACAAAATCTTCTTCCAGCATTCCCCCGCTCACAATAACTGTTCTCTTACACATTGCCGTTTAAAATCTCCATAAACTTTGCTGTATTATCTTTGATGTCACCTTTAAAAACTCCTGAGCCTGAGACCATTACATTCGCTCCGGCTGCAAGTACTTCTGCCACGTTTTTATGATAGATCCCACCATCTACTTCAATATCAGTTGTAAGTCCTTTTTCATTCAGAAGGTTTCTCAATTCACTGATACGCTCCAGTGATTCCGGAATAAATGCCTGTCCACCGAATCCCGGTTCTACAGACATGATCAGAAACATCTCTGCCTGATCCAAATATGGAAGCAGTACATCAACCGGTGTCTTTGGTTTAATAGAAATTCCCACTTTCGCTCCTGCTGCATGGATTTTATCAATTGTTGCCTGCAGATCTTCACATGCTTCATAATGAACTGTAACGATATCTGCTCCTGCTTTCACGAATTCTTCCACATAACGGATCGGTTCTGTCACCATGAGATGAGCATCCAGTGTCTGTGTTGTTGCTCCCTTGATTGATGCGAGAACAGGCATTCCAAAGGAAATGTTTGGAACGAACATTCCGTCCATCACATCAAAATGAATATACTCTGCGCCTGCTTCTTCTGTTAATTTCAACTGCTCTCCTAAAATCTTGAAATCTGCTGAGAGAATAGATGGTGCCAAAATATTTTTCATAAACTTAATACCTCTTTCTTTCCTTTAGTTCACAGTACATCTCCGTATAATCTTCATATCTGATCTTATGGATCTTCCCTTCTTCAACTGCCTCTTTCACAGCGCATCCGTTCATGAATATGGTCACAGCCGTTGAACTTGCACTGTCCTTCAAACGGTGTGAATTCCGGAAAATAATATTTTAAATCTTCTTTTTCGAAATCATTGACATAAAGAGAGCTGAATCCCGGAGTATCCATAATATAAGAATCTTCTCCAATCACGATCAGTTCGGAATGTCTTGTTGTATGTTTCCCTCGGTCAATCTTCTTACTGATACTTCCTGTCTCCATCTTTACTTCAGACTGCAGGAGATTGATCAGGATGATTTTCCAACACCGGAAGGACCTGCGATCGAAGTTGTCTTTCCTTTTAAAAGTGATTTTAACTCACTGATATTTTCTTCTTCCTTCGCGCTTGTGAAGATTACCGGATATCCGCATCCGGTATAAACTTCTTTCAATTCTGCAATTTCAGGATGGCTTGCAATATCTGTCTTATTAAAACATAATACGACAGGTATCTCTTTTCGTTCCATCATGACAAGAAAACGATCCAACAGATTATAATGTGGTTTCGGTTTTGTCACCGCAAACACAACCAGTGCCTGATCAATATTGGCTACTGCCGGACGAATCAACTCATTCTTACGCGGCAGGATCTCTATAATATTTCCTGTCATTTCTTTTTCATCAAGTACCTCGATCACAGCATCATCACCGACCAACGGCTTGATTCCGTCTTTTCGAAAAGCACCCTTTGCTTTACATTCAAAAATTCCGGATTCTACTACATTCACGTAGTAGAATCCGGCAATCCCTTTTATTATCTTTCCCTGCATATACTTGCTCTCCGTTATCATTGATTCGTGTTCTCTTCTGTTCCGGAATCATTTCCGGAATTTCCACTATCCGGGGCTGATGGTTGAGATCCTTTGCTGACCATATACTGAACAGTGGTTCCTTTTTCCACCTGTGTACCGCTGCTGACAGACTGATAGAATACCTGTCCTTTTGGATATTCATCACTATAATCTTCACCAATATACTCCGGTGTAAGTCCTGCCTGTTTCAGCAGTTTCTCGGCTGTGTTTTTATCTTTATAGGACAGATCCGGCACAGTAACCACCGTCATCTTTGGTCCTTTGCTCACCACATATCCAATCGTTGTGCCCTTGGATACTTCTTTTCCGGCATCTGTATCCTGTGAGATAATAACTCCTTCTTCTACAGTATCACTGTAATCTTCCGTTGCATTTCCGGACAAGCCAGCCTGTGAAAGTGCTGCTTCAGCATCCGACTGGGACTTTCCGGTAAGTTTAGGAACTGTTGCCGGCTGATTTCCTTTGCTTATTACAAGCGTAACCGTTGTTCCTTCTTTTACTTCTGCACCTTCACTCGGACTGACTGAAACAACTTCTCCCTGTTCCACATTATCACTGTAGACCGGATCACCTTTCTTCACAACAAGATTCTTATCCTGAAGTGCTTTTTCCGCATCAGCTTCCGATATTCCAACAACATTTGGAATGGTTGTTGTCTTTGCTTCCTCACCGGAACTAATCACAACATTGACTGTTGTATGCTTCTTTACTTTCTTTCCATCAGCAGGATCCTGGCTGATGATCTTTCCTTTTGCAACAGTATCGGAAGGCGCAGTTGACTTATGGATTCCGAGATCATATTTGTTCAGTTCTTTCTGTGCTTCCTCATATGTCTTGCCTGTCACATCTGGTACTTTTACCATCTCTGAATCTGTTTGCTGTGTAGTCGTTCCTTTTCCACCTTTAAATACGCCCACTGTATTTCCTACAAGAAACATGATCAAAAGTGCGATTACAACACCGGCAACAACCATAAGAATCTTCATGATCTTCTTCGTGTCTTTATTCACTTCATTCTTCTTACGGCGATCATCATAACGGTCTTTGCGGCGGTCGTCGTAATCATCATCATCATAGCGGCTTCTGCGATGATCATCATAATCATCGTCATCATCATAACGGCTTCTGCGGCGGTCGTCGTAGTCATCGTCATCATCATAACGGCTTCTGCGGCGATCATCGTAATCGTCATAGTCATCCTCGTAATCGTCGTCATAATCATCATCATAATTTTGGCGATTCTTCATACGATTCAGTTCATCCTGTGACATAACAACCGTGGTCCGTCCTGTATCCTGGGATGCTGCCGGCATACGTTTTGTCACACCATCAAGAACTACAAAATCTCCATCCGGATCTACCAGTGAGTGCTTCAGATCCTGAAGCAGTTCCTCACAACTCATATATCGTTTATTCGGCAGTTTCTGTGTACATTTCATAATAATGCACTCCAGACTGTACGGAATATCCGGTACTTCTTCTGCCGGAGACTTGATCACTTCATTCAAATGTTTCAAAGCAACCGTCACTGTCGAATCTCCGTCAAACGGAACATGCCCGGTGATCATCTCATACATCGTGATACCTGCTGAATAGATATCACTCTTCTCATCCACAATACCGCCTCTGGCCTGTTCCGGAGATGTGTAATGTACAGATCCCATCACTGTCGTTGTTACTGCCTGTGTTGCCGTTGATGTCGTAGCCCGCGCGATTCCAAAATCAGTAACCTTAACCTTTCCATCTTTGGAAATAATGATATTCTGTGGCTTAATATCCCGATGAATGATATGGCAGTTATGTGCTGCCTGAATACCTGTCACCATCTGGATGGAAATACTGATCGTCTCTTTTGCTGAAAGCTTTCCTTTCTTCTCAATGTAATCCTTCAACGTAATTCCTTCTACAAGCTCCATGACCATATAATAAAGACCACGATCCTGTCCTACATCATAGACATTGACTACGTTTGGATGCATCAATCCTGCTGCTGCCTGAGCTTCGCTTAAAAACTTCTTAATAAACGTCTCATCCGAACGATATGTGCTCTTCAACACCTTGATCGCAACAAAACGATTCAGCTTATGGTCCTTGCCTTTATAGACATCTGCCATTCCGCCAGAACCGATACGACCAAGTATCTCGTATCGTTTCCCTAAAAATACTCCTTCTTTAATCATACACTCACCTCATCTGCAAATGGCTCAAACAATACCACTCCGATGTTATCTGTTCCTCCATTCTCTTTTGCTGCTTCCACCAGCATCTCACCTGCCTCGACGATATCCCGGCTTCCCTGCACAATATGGAAAAGTTCTTCATCTTCCACCATATTACTTAATCCGTCTGTACACATCAGAATGATGTCTCCCCGTTTCAGACGGTGTTCATAAAAGTCCACATCCACATCAGCTTTTGCACCGATCGCTCTTGTGATAATATTCTTATCTGGATGATGCTTCGCTTCTTCCGGCTTAATTCCACCGAGACGAACCATCTCTCTACAAGAGAATGATCCTTACTTAGCTGTTGGATTCCCTGATTGATCAGATACAGACGGCTGTCTCCCACATTGGCGAAATACAGCATCTGTTCTTTCACAGTAGCGGCAACAACCGTTGTTCCCATCCCCTTCAGATGTTCGTCACCGGATGCTTCTTTGATAATCTCACGATTGGCAGACTTGATTGCTTTCACAAGAACACGTTCGATATCCTCTCCCTCGCGCTTCGCAATCTCTTTGATCATCACTTCCACAGTACACTTGGAAGCATAATCTCCTGCCTGATGGCCACCCATACCATCCGCTACCACGAACAGGTTCTGGAGAATACCCAGTGGTTTTCCCGTCGTAAAGACGTAGTCCTGATTTACCTGTCGCACCATTCCAACATCTGTAATTGAAAATGTCTTCATACCTTCTATTCTCCTTCAGTTTCTACGTAGCGGCGCCTGAGCTGACCGCAGGCTCCGTCAATATCAGAGCCCATTTCCCTTCTTATAGTAACATTTATTCCGCTTTTTTCAAGTTTATTTTTGAAATTCAAAGCACTTTTCCGGCTTGGACGAACAAAATCACGCTCTTTTACCGGGTTGACCGGTATCAGATTGATATGACAGTTCTTATGCCTTAATAAATGAATCAGTTCCTGTGCATCTTCATCCGTATCATTCACACCATGTACAAGACTGTACTCAAAGCTCACTCTCCGGCCGGTTTCTTTGAAATATTCGTCACAGGCTGCGAGTACTTCTGTGATATCATATTTATTTGCAACCGGCATCAATTTTCTTCGTTTTTCCTGATTGGAACCGTGAAGTGAAAGTGCAAGTGTGATCTGTAAATGCTCTTTCGCCAGTTCTTTCATCTTTGGAACTATTCCACAGGTTGATACGGTGACATTTCTCTGACTGATGTTCAATCCATGCTCATCTGTAAGTAAATGAATAAACTTCAGGAAATTATCGTAATTATCCATCGGTTCTCCGGTTCCCATGATCACCACATTCGAAACCCTCTCACCACTTATCTTCTGAATCTGATAGATCTGTCCAAGCATCTCAGACGGAGAAAGATTTCTCACCAGACCTCCGATCGTTGATGCACAGAATGCACATCCCATCCTGCAACCGACCTGGGAGGAAATACAGACAGAATTTCCATGCTTATATTTCATAAGAACACTTTCGACTACATTTCCATCATAGAGACGGAACAGGAATTTGTTCGTACCGTCAATCTGGGAAATCTGTCTCTCCAGCATAACAACCGGGAGAATCTCATAATTCTCTTCCAGTTTTTCCCTCAATGCCTTTGAAAGATTCGTCATCTCGTCAAAATGATCTACCAGCTTCACATGCAGCCATTCATAAATCTGTTTTGCACGAAATGCTTTTTCTCCGATTGTCGCCATCTCTTTCTGTAATTCTTCATATCCATAAGCACGGATATCCTTCTTCATCTTAAAGTTTTCCTCCTGTATTTCGTTTTTTCTGTGAGTTATTCACATTGTTTGTCTGCTTTTTCTATTTTTTCACATTTCCTGAAAATCATGCTTTTTTCTTTAATCTTGCAATAAAGAATCCGTCACAATCGTGAACTCCCGGGAAGAATTGGATACATCCCTTCTCGATCACATCACTTCGTAACTCCTTGCAAAGATTTTCTGTAATATCGTCCAGTTCAAATTGTGGGTATTCTTTCAAGAACCAGTGTACATTGTCCATGTTTTCTCCCGGATTACGGTACATGTGCTGTACAGCAATGTGCCGCCATCCTTGACGATTGCCTGTGCGCAAGTCAGAATCTTTCTCTGCAAATCTGCAAGTTCTTCAAGATCTTCCGGTTGTACGCGATATTTCAGATCTGGTTTTTTGCCAAGAACGCCAAGACCTGAACATGGAAGGTCTGCAATCACAAGATCCGCTGTTTTCTTATCATACTCATCAAATACAGAAGCGTCCTTGCATACAGCACAAATATTTCCAAGTCCGGAACGGTCGATATTCTGCCAGATCAGATCTGTCTTATATTCAGTCAGATCTCTTGCTTCAACCCGTCCTGTCTTTTCTTCTGTTCCATTCTCTCTCGCCGCCACTTCATCTGCCAGCTGAAGCTTCTCTGCCACATGAAGTGATTTTCCTCCCGGTGCTGCACAGACATCAATTACATGATCGCCGGCTTTTGGATCTGCCAGTTCTCCGACAAACATAGAACTGATATCCTGTACTGCAAAGAGTCCTTCCTGAAAACTTTCCAGACCTTCCAGATAATCATAATCTGAAAGATAAAACGCATAAGGAAGATACGGATGTGCTTCTACTTTCGCTCCTTCTGCCTCCAGTTTTTCTTTCAATACTTCCGGTGTAACCCGGTTCATACAACATCGGATCGTAATCGGCTTCTCTTTCTGAAAATCTGCTGCCATCTTCTCTGTGATCTCTTCCCCATATTCTTTCTTCCATAAAGAAAGAATCCATTCCGGGACAGAATATTTCACAGACAATCTCTGTACATCTTCTTTTGGATACTCGATCTCATCCATCTTGCGGACAACATTTCTCAGAACTCCATTCACATATCCCCGCAGACCTGAAAATCCTTTTCGAACCGCAAGCTTTACTGCCTCACTGCACACCGCATGATCCGGTACGCTATCCATATATTTCAGCTGATAGACACTGCTACGAAGAAGATTACGGATGACCGGTTTCATCTTCTTAACCTTTGTCTTAGAAATCTGATTCAAAATATAATCAATTTCTATCATATGTTCCAGAGTACCTTCCACAACTCTGGTGATAAATGCACGCTCACGTTTCTCAAGATATTGATATTTTGACAGAACATCGCCAAGAATCTTATGACTATATGCTCTATTCTCTGTTATTTCCATCAAAATCTCAAGAACGACCTCGCGTTCATTGATCTGCTTTCCCATAAATAATCTCCTATTCTCCGCATTTTGTAACTGTTCAGAGCCAAGCAAAAATTTTAAAATACAGTTGTAAAATGCTTGCATTTTTAAGACTGTTTTTGAAATTTTATTTGGCGGATACGCCACACCGACGAAATGCATAGCATTTTGGAGGTTGGCTCTGAACAGTTACAGCATTTTTTCTTTCTATCTGCTGTCAGTCATTCCTTCTTCGTCCATTTGTCAGGATCAACAAACGTAAAAGCTGTAAAATCATTGCGGCCGCACTTGCCACATATGTCATTGCTGCTGCCCGAAGTACCTTCTTCACTCCACCAACTTCGTCTTCACGGAGCATTCCTGAATTTCCAAGTACCTTCACCGCTCTTCTGGAAGCATTGATTTCCACCGGAAGTGTTATAAGATGAAATGCCACAGCTACCATAAAGAGCAGAATTCCGATATCAATAAGGAAGCTGGACATCTGGCCATTCATAAACAGGCCGATAATGATCAACGGCCAGGAAATCATGGAACCGAAATTTACGACCGGCACAAGTGCCCCACGGATTGATAAAGGTGCATACCCTTCAAAATGCTGTACTGCATGACCACACTCATGTGCCGCAACTCCGATTGCTGCTACAGAAGTTGAATTATAAACCGGATCAGAAAGTGCCAGTGTCTTGTTTCTCGGATCATAATGATCGGTCAGATTTCCCGCGATATGAGTCACCTGCACATCATAGATTCCATTTCTTCTGAGAATCTGTTCTGCCGCTTCTCGTCCTGTCATCCCTGAATAACTGCGGATCTTCGAATATTTTGCAAATGTTCCTTTCACCTGGGACGATGCGAGCAGGCTGAGAACCACACCGATCAGTACCAGTATATAAGTCCAGTCATAATAAAATCCATAATACATACTAAAACTACCTCCTGTTATCTATCTGCAGTCCCCCTCCAGAAGTCCTCTTATTCCTGTGTAAATTTAACTCCGCTTTCAATTGTGTATCCCCTTAAGAAAGCTCCTGTATCCATTCTCTTTTTCCCCGGAATCTGAAGTTCCAGACTCGTAAGACGCCATCCCCTGTCTGAACAGTAAAGGAATCTTTCTCTACACTCAACACTGTTCCAGGCTCTGCTTTTACCGTGCCATCAGCCTCTGCTTTTGCTCTCCAGATCTTCACTACCTTTTTGTCCCAATGTGTGTAAGCACTTGGCCAGGAATTCAGGCCACGCACCAAACGTTCGATCTGTACTGCGGACGTATTCCAGTCAATATTTCCAAGCTTCTTATCGAGCATTCTGGCATATTCTGTCGGGCTTTCACCCTGCTTCTCGAAAGTTGCCGTATGATCTTCAATAGCTTTCAGAGTCTCTACACAAAGCTTTGCTCCTGCCTCTGCAAGCTTATCATGAAGGCTTTCTCCTGTCTCATCTTCTGTGATCGGCACTTCAACCTTCTGGATCATGTCGCCTGTATCCAGTCCTTCGTTCATCTGCATTGTTGTAACGCCTGTCACTTCCTCGCCATTGATGATAGACCACTGGATTGGCGCGGCACCACGGTATTTCGGAAGTAGAGATGCGTGTACATTAATACATCCGTATGGTGTCATCTCCAGAATTTCTTTCGGAATGATCTGACCAAATGCAATGACAACCATCACATCTGCATTGTATTTTCTCAGTTCTTCTACACATTCCGGATCACGGATCTTCTTTGGCTGATAAACCGGAATTCCATGTTTTATCGCAGCTTCTTTCACCGGAGTTGGCTGCATCTCTTTACCGCGTCCCTTTGGTTTATCTGGCTGGCTCACTACGAGACATACCTCATGTCCTGCTTCCACCAGTGCCTCCAGTGTTCCCACGGAGAAGTCCGGTGTTCCCATGAAAATTATTCTCATCAATTATTCCTCCACTTCGTATTCCATATCTTCCTCGTTGTAGGCCGGTGAATCATGCAGTTCTCCTTCTACTTTCTCTACATAAAGGTGTCCTCCCAAGTGATCGATCTCATGACAGAATGCTCTTGCAAGAAGTTCTTCTCCTTCTATCTCAAACTCCTCCATATTTTCATTAAGTGCACGTACTTTTACATAATTCGGACGAGTTACGATTCCCCATTTTCCCGGCACACTTAAGCAACCTTCTTCGCCTGTCTGCTCACCGGATGTCTCAACAATCTCAGGATTGATCAAAACGATCGGACCCTCTCCGACATCAATCACTACAATCTGTTTGAGAATACCAACCTGCGGTGCTGCAAGACCCACCCCCATCTTCTCATACATCGTATCAAGCATATCTTCAATTAAAATCTTTGTACGAAGTGTCATCTTCGTCACTGGTTTACACTGTTTTTCAAGAACATCATCGCCCATCTCTCTTACTTCTCTGATTGCCATTATTCTTTCCTCTCTTTTCTATAAATTCATCGGGTTAAAATCGAATTGGATTCTCATTTTCTGAAACCCTGAGTTAATTTCTATATATTGTTCCATCCTGTCTTTTAATACAACTAAGGTTCGGTATTCCAGCGCTTTTACGTAAATCACTCTCCGGTAAATATCTTTGATCTTATCCACTCCCGGACTTGCCGGGCCGATCACGTCGAGCTGTGCCTGACCTTTGATCCTCAAAATGTATTCCTTCAGATACTTGCACGCTTTCTCTAAAAGTACCTCATCTTCACATGCTACAAGTACTGCCATCAGGTTCTCCACCGGTGGATATCCCATCAGACTGCGGTAACGGATTTCTTTCTCATAGAATGCTTCATAATCCTGCGCTGCTGAAGCCTCGATTGCATAATGCTCCGGATCGTAAGTCTGAATCACGACCTCACCCGGTCTGTCACCTCTTCCGGCACGGCCTGCTGCCTGTGTCAAAAGCTGAAATGTTCGCTCACCGGAACGATAATCATCTGTATAAAGTGACATATCTGCTGCCAATGCACCGACTAATGTGACCTTTGGAAAATCATGTCCCTTTACGATCATCTGTGTTCCCACAAGAATATCCGCCTCTTCATTCGCAAAGGCAGATAAAATCTGCTCATGGGAATCCTTTTTCTTCGTCGTATCCATATCCATACGGAGAACTCTTGCCTGTGGGAATCTTGCTTTCACCATGTCCTCGATCTGCTGGGTTCCTGCGCGGAATTCTCCGATATAACGGGAACCGCATTCCGGACACTCCGTCACCTTCGGCTGTTCATAACCACAGTAATGGCAGACCATTTTTCCACCTTTGTGTACCGACAAGGATACATTACAGTGCGGGCATTTCACTACATGGCCACATTCTCTGCAGGAAATAAAACCAGAATATCCTCTGCGATTCAAAAACAGCATAATCTGCTCTTTTGCATTCAGTCTGTCTTCAATCAGTTCCTGCAACTTCTCACTCAAGATGGAACGGTTTCCATTCTTCAGTTCCTTTCGCATATCAACTGTATGCACAGTCGCCATCTGCTGCATATGAGAACGATTCTTCATCTCGTAAAGCTGATACTCACCAAGCCTTGCCCGGTACATTGCCTCCATTGACGGAGTTGCACTTCCAAGCACAACGCTGGCATCTTCTACTTCTGCCCTGTGGACTGCTACTTCTCTTGCATGATAACGTGGCACCTGCTCACTCTTGTAGGTTGGTTCATGCTCTTCATCAATAACGATCAACCCCAAATCCGGAAATGGAGTAAAAAGTGCAGAGCGTGGTCCGATCATCACATCGACCTCGCCCTTCTTCGCACGCATCATCTGATCGTAACGTTCTCCGGCAGACAGTCTTGAGTTCATGATAGAAACTCTGTCGCCGAAACAGCGGTAAAACCGCATCACTGTCTGATAGGTCAGTGCGATCTCCGGAATCAGAACGATTGCCTGTTTTCCCTGGTCAACAACCGTGCGGATCATCTCTATATAGACTTCTGTCTTTCCACTTCCGGTTACTCCGTGAAGCAGATAAGTTCTCCTTGTTCCACACAGATAGTCTTGCCGGAACCCCTGGATCACATGCTGCTGTTCTTCCGTATAGATGATCTCCTGTTGTGATTTCTTTGCCTGTTTCACCGGATTACGGTATACCTGCTCTGACTCTATCTTCAACACGCCCTGCTCTTCCAATACCCGGATCACAGGCAGTGTCACATTTAATTTTTTCGTCACCAGCTCATAATCCAGAATTGGGGCTTCCTTCAAAGCTTCCAAAAGCCTTGCTCTTGCTTTCTGATTCTTCTTCTGATAAAAAGCCAGCTTCTCCTGACTCTCTTCCTCAGTAAGCAGCAAACGGAGATGTTTCTTTACCTTCGCATTCTCCTTCTGCTTGATTGGCAGCACTGTCTTAAGCGCCTGGATCATTGTTCCGCCATACTGCTCTTTCATCCACGCCGCCAGCGCGATCAGTCTCGCTTCGATTGCCACACTGTTTCTGGAAATGTCTGTGATCTCCTTCACCTTTGACAGATCATAATTGCAAGTCTCTGATAATGAAGTCACATAACCTTTGATCTGTCGGTTTCCTTTTCCAAAAGGGATAATTACTTCCAGCCCCGGATGCAGCTCGTCTTTCAGTCGTTCCGGTATTCGGTACTGAAAGATCTTATCCAGTTTTTCATGTTGTATATCTACAATAACATCTGCAAACACAATCTTATTTCTCTTTTAATTCTTCCAGAACTTCTTTGATCAGCACGCGCTCATCCATCGGATGCTTCACACCGCAGATCTCCTGATAGTCCTCATGTCCTTTTCCTGCCAGCACAATAACATCACCCGGTTCGCCGTGTTCGATTGCATATTTGATTGCCTCTTTACGATCACAGATTTCCACATATTTTCCATCTGTCTTTGCGATTCCGGTTTTTATATCGTTAATAATATCCTGTGGTTCTTCAAATCTCGGATTATCTGATGTAATGATTGTCAGGTCTGCCAGTCTTCCGGATACCTCACCCATCTCAAATCTTCTGTCTTTAGAACGGTTTCCGCCGCATCCGAACAGACATACAAGACGCTTCGGATTATATTCTTTCAATGTTGTCAGAAGACTTTCAAGACTCATCGCATTGTGCGCATAATCGATCATCAGTGTAAAATCATCAGACACCTTGATCATCTCGATACGTCCTTTTACCTTTGCCTTTTTAAGTGCATCTTTGATCATCTCAACCGGCACCTGGAAATGGCGGCAGACTGAGATTGCAGTCAGTGAATTGTAAACACTGAACTTGCCTGGAACATCGATTTCCACATCAAAGTCCATCACGCCTGCAACATGATATGCAACACCAAGATATCCCGGTCTGGATACCAGTTCTACATTCTCTGCGCGAAGGTCCGCCTCCGGTGAAAATCCGAATGTCTCGATCTTACATGTAGATTCTTCAAATACATCTTTAAAATACTTGTCATCCACATTGGCGATTCCGAGCTTACACTGCTTGAATAGAAGACCTTTACATCTCTTGTAATCATCAAAATCCTTATGCTCATTCGGTCCGATATGGTCTCTTCCAAGATTTGTGAAAATGCCGATCTCAAATGGGATTCCTGCTGTTCTATGAAGCATCAGTCCCTGAGAAGAAACTTCCATAACAACACAGTCACAACCTGCTTCTACCATCTCTGCAAAATATTTATGGATCGTGTAAGACTCCGGAGTTGTATTACATGACGGGATCTTCTTGTCTCCGATAATTGCCTCGATTGTTCCGATCAATCCAACCTTATGTCCTGTCTCTTCAAGAATAGATTGATCATGTAAGTTGTTGTTGTCTTTCCCTTTGTTCCTGTAATACCGATGACTTTCATCTTATCTGCCGGATATCCAAAGTAAGCCGCTGACATCAGAGCCAGTGCATAACGAGTATCCTCTACCTTAATTACAGTCACATTTTCCGGCACTTCGACATCTTTCTCTACAACAACAGCTGCCGCACCTTTCGCCGCAACATCCGCTGCATATTTATGTCCATCAGATACTGCTCCGCTGATACACACGAAAACAGATCCTTCTTCCACTTTTCTTGAATCATTGATCAGTGTTGTTACTTCCGTAGAATCACTTCCCTGTACTACTGTGTAGTCCAGGCGTTCTAATAATTTATCTAATTTCATGATCTATCCCTCCTGTTCTGAACTGGTGTATTGCATCATTGACTTTCAGGCAAATAACGATTGTCTTAACCTTTATAGAATAACATAATCTCACCACATATGCAAAAAAACCTACATAATCTTTCGTCCTGTTTTCGTCTTTCGAATCAGCCAGACACATCCAAATGACAATAACACAAGTCCCACACTCACTACCGGAATCATGATCCAGGCTGAAAATGTCTCTGGCTTAATATTTCTCTTATAAACATCAAGAAACATGATATGGATCAAATAAATTCCAAAGGAACATCCACAAAATCTGTCAATCCACTTCTTTGCCTGTTCGGACGGATTGAATTCGCTCTTTTTCAATCGTACTAACATAAGAAATGCCATCGCTGCTGCCAGTGCAAGCAGTGGATTACCATATTCCAGCAGACGTTCATAATGTTCTCCATCCTGCAAGGTTACCGCATAAGTCAGCCCATAATTTAATGCCATGCATACTACAAAAATACCTGCCGGAATCATTTTCCCCTTCATCACATGCTTACGATATTTATATATATAATATCCGATAAATACATAATAAGAATAGATTCTGTCCCCCACCATTGGGACGGAATAATACATCTTTTCATCAAAAAAATGTGGAAATATAATTGAACAAAACAGCCGCCGTAATCACCACAAGAAATGCGCGTTCCATCCGAAGGTTCATCCCTTTACACATAACCCGGAAAAAAGGAAGTACCAGATAGATCGGAATCATTGCATACAGATACCACAGATGCTGTTCTACCGGCTTATATAATAAATCTTTGATTTGATAAGGATCCTTCATATAAACTGCATTCCAGATCATATATATTACGCTCCACACAAGCAGAACAATTAGAAAACGAAAGATTCTTTTTGCATGTTTATGAAGTGATTCCTGTCTTCCAAGCAGAAGTGCTCCTGTAATCATGAAAAACATGGTACACTTATCCTTGCCAGCAGATTTAATAGCAGTGAAAAACTGTACTCCCCAATCCTAATATCGCCATAGGCTCTGCAGTAATAGTTTGATACATGGATCACAATAACAAATATAAAAGAAATCATTCGAATCAATTCCAGATTATAATTTTTCTCTTTCAATGCACGTTCCTCTTTCTATCTCTTCTAAATTCCATCTTTTTTCTTCTTTCCGTCCGGTTTATAAAATGTGCCTTTCACAACCGCACCCTTTCCGTAACGATTGTTCAACTGTTCCAATGCGGCATTTAATTTCTTATGTTTCTCGTCCGGTTCTTTTGGAAATTCAATATCAAAAATTGTCAGCTGCTCCGGTGCATTCTCTTCTACTAACTTTGACGTTCGGATTCCGAGCAGACGGACAGGTTCTCCACTCCAGCTTTCACGGAACAAATTACAGGCTGTCTCACATAAGATAACCGGATCATTCGTTGGCTTTTGAAGCTGCACCTGATGCGACATATTTCTGAAATCATAGTAGCGTACCTCCATACTCACCATCGGCTTCTTGCCTGCCTTCTTCAGCCTGCTTCCCACGCTCTGCGCAAGCTCACGAAATACATCTCTCGCCTCTTCATAAGTCGTTGCATCCTCTGACAGAGTCGTTGAATTTCCTACTCCCTTTGCCTCTTCCGGTTCATACTGTACCTTATCGTCCCCGATTCCATTTGCGAAATTCCAGAGCATCCGGCCATGACTTTTTAAATGCAGCGTAATTACATTTACATCCGCATGAGCAAGATCTCCAATTGTATTAATTTCAAGTTTCTTAAAGACTTCCACACTTGAACGCCCTGCCATAAAGAGTTCTCCGATCGGAAGTGGCCACATTTTCTGCGGAACCTCTTCCGGAAATAACGTATGGATCCGATCCGGTTTCTGAAAATCCGAAGCCATCTTCGCTAACAGTTTATTACTGGAGATTCCAATATTCACCGTGAATCCAAAACGTCTCTTTACCTCTTCCTTAATCTCCATCGCCCCGTCCACCGGTGTTGGATATCGCCCGACAAGCTCTGTAAAATCCATATAACATTCATCGACACTGACCTGCTCGATCTTCTTTGTATATGTCCGCAGGAAACCCATCAGCATCCGGCTCTTTTCTCGATACATCTTATGATTCGGCGGTGCTGTCACAAGATTCGGACATTTTCGAAATGCATTTACTACAGGTTCACCCGTCTGAATCCCATAGGATTTGGCAAGTGATGATTTTGCAAGGACGATTCCATGACGCGAGCTCTGATCTCCGCCAATGATCGCCGGAATCTCCCGCAGATCCACTTTTGATCCATTTTTCAATTGTTCAACCGCCGTCCAGCTTAAAAATGCTGAATTAACGTCGATGTGGAAAATAATGCGCGCCATGGTAGCCTCCTTTCTTGGGTTCCGCCTGAGTTCTTTCTTAGTATTAATTCTTGTTGTATGCATATACATTCTGTCAGTTTCTTATTTTAACATAGAGTCTGCTCTTGTATCAATTACTTCGGTGAACGAAAAAAGAGCTGTGAAAAACTCAATTTTCTAAAAATCTCCAGAAAATTTTCATTTTTCACAGCCCTACATATTATATCGTTACTATACTAGTATTTTATTTCTTCACACCTGCTGTCAGTTTACCGTCCTTCACATCGATCAAGATCGTGTCTCCACGTCCCACATCTCCTGCAAGGATCAGTTTTGCAGCTAATGTCTCTACATTCTTCTGCAAGTAACGTTTCAGTGGTCTTGCACCGTACATCGGCTCATATCCACCTTCCACAACAAAGTCTTTCGCTGCATCTGTCAGCTCAACACTCAGTTCACGTTCTTCCAGACGGCGGTTCACATCAGCAACCAGAAGGTCAATGATGGAACGTACATTTGTCTTTGTCAATGGTTTGAACATGATAATCTCATCCAGGCGGTTCAAAAATTCCGGTCTGAAATGTGCTTTCAGATCATCCATTACCATATTCTGGCTCTGCTCATCGATTGATCCATCTTCTTTAATTCCTTCCAGCAGATAGTTTGCTCCAATGTTGGAAGTCATGATCAAGATTGTATTCTTGAAGTCAACGGTACGTCCCTGTGAATCCGTGATTCGTCCATCATCAAGTACCTGCAACAGTACGTTGAAGACATCCGGATGCGCTTTCTCGATCTCATCAAAAAGTACAACGGAATAAGGTTTTCTTCTGACAGCTTCTGTCAACTGTCCACCTTCATCATATCCGACATATCCCGGAGGAGCTCCGATCAGTCTGGACACGGAATATTTCTCCATATACTCACTCATATCGATACGAACCATGTTGTTCTCATCATCAAACAGGCTCTGAGCAAGTGCCTTTGCAAGCTCTGTCTTACCTACACCTGTAGGGCCAAGGAACAAGAAGGAACCGATTGGTTTTGTCGGATCTTTGATACCTGCTTTAGAACGGATGATTGCTTCTGTTACAAGCTCTACACCCTCATCCTGACCGATGACACGCTTATGCAGTTCATCTGCAAGGTGAAGCGTTTTGTTTCTCTCGCTCTCGTTCAGTTTTGCAACCGGAATACCTGTCCATCTGGAAACAATTTTTGCAATCTCATCATCTGTAACGGATTCATGCACAAGTGAAAGATCTTTTGCTTTTACCTTCGCTTCTTCCTCTTCCAGTTGTTTCTGCAGCTGTGGAAGGCGACCATACTGAAGCTCTGCTGCCTTATTCAAATCATACTCTCTCTGAGCTTTCTGAATCTCCTTGTTCACCTGCTCGATCTGCTCACGGATCTTTTGTACATGCTCTACGGAATTCTTCTCATTCTCCCACTGTACTTTCTTACTTGCATACTGCGCTTTCAGTTCTGCCAGTTCTTCCTGCAAATGTTCCAGACGCTCTTTACTTAAGCGATCTTCCTCTTTCTTAAGTGCAGACTCTTCAATCTCCATCTGCATCACACGACGGCGAAGCTCATCAAGCTCTGTCGGCATAGAATCAAGTTCTGTCTTGATCAATGCACACGCCTCGTCAACAAGGTCGATTGCTTTATCCGGCAGGAAACGATCAGAAATATATCTGTTCGAAAGTGTAACTGCCGCAACAAGCGCACTATCTGTGATCTTAACTCCATGGAAGACTTCGTATCTCTCTTTCAGTCCTCTCAGGATAGAGATTGCATCCTCAACGGTTGGCTCATCTACCAAGACCGGCTGGAAACGACGCTCCAATGCAGCATCCTTCTCAATATACTGACGATACTCATCCAGTGTTGTTGCACCGATACAATGCAGTTCACCTCTGGCAAGCATAGGCTTAAGCATATTTCCTGCATCCATCGCACCGTCTGTCTTACCGGCTCCGACGATCGTATGAAGTTCATCGATAAAAAGAATGATCTTTCCGTCACTGTTCTTCACTTCTTCCAGAACGGCTTTCAGACGTTCCTCGAATTCACCACGATACTTCGCTCCTGCTACCAGTGCTCCCATATCCAGCGAAAAGATTGTCTTATCTTTCAGTCCTTCCGGTACATCTCCGCTGACGATTCGCTGTGCAAGTCCTTCTACAACCGCAGTTTTACCTACACCAGGTTCACCAATCAGCACCGGGTTATTCTTTGTCTTACGGGACAAGATACGAATCACATTACGGATCTCTTCATCACGTCCGATGACCGGATCCAGTTTCTGGTCTCTTGCTTTTTCAACAAGATCCTGGCCGTATTTATTCAATGTATCATAAGTTGCTTCCGGATTGTCAGAAGTAACTCTCTGATTTCCTCTTACTGTTGACAGCGCATGGAGGAAACCCTCTCTGCTGATGCCATATTCACGGAAAATCTGCTTCAACTCACGGCTTGCATACTTCAGCATTGCAAGAAACAGATGCTCAACAGAGACATACTCATCTCCCATCTGCTTTGCTTCATCCTCTGCATGGATCAGCACATTATTCAAGTCCTGACCGACATAAGCCTGACCTCCCTGTACCTTCGGTCTCTTGCCGATTGCCTGCTCGATACTGTTAATAAAGAGCTGGCCCTGAATGTTCATCTTCTCAAATAATTTTAAAATCAGACTGTCATCCTGTGTCAGCAGCGCATACAGCAAATGCTCCTGCGCCAGTTCCTGATTCCCGTTATCCGCAGCAATCTTCTCACAGTTCTGAACTGCCTGTAATGAATTCTGTGTAAATTTATTGATATTCATGGTCTTTCCCTCCTTTGAACCACAAATTTTCTTTTCCTGTGTTCTATTAGGAATATAGCACGTATTGTTAGCACTGTAAAGAGTTGAGTGCTAATTCTTTTCTAAAATTTTTGTGAAGTCTTTGTTTGACCACATTTTTACGCCAGCTCCTCACACACCTCACAATATTTTCCAGAATAAATGCTCCCCTTTTCCCAAATAAAATCAAAATCATGTTGCATCTTAAAATCTGAAAGCTGGATTTCTTTCAATATTCCTTTTTCTAATTCTTCTTCTACTGCCACCTTGTACATAAATGAAATTCCGCAATCCTTCTTTAAAAACCTAATAATTGTATGCATGTTTTCTACTTCAACATAATGTTTAAAATTCTGGATTTTCATTCCTCTGCCATCAATAATTCTTCCAAAATATTTCTTGTGCCGGATCCGGCCTCTCGAACGAGTAATCTTTCATGAAGAAGTTCTTTCATCGACTCTGGTATCCCTGCCTCGAATTTATGCTCAGTCGCGCAGACTGCAATATATCTTCCGTGCTATATCTTCTATGCTCATAATTCTCTTTCGGATAATTCCCCTCTACTAAAGCCATGTTGATAATTCCCTGATCGAGCAATGTTAATAGCTGTGTCGTATTTCCATAATGAATATGAAGGTTCATCTCCGGATACTTCAGCAGGAAATTTGCCAGCTTATCTACAATCGCATATTCCCCAATCGTCATTGTAACTCCAAGTGACAGCGACTCTTCTTTCTGTTCTTTTCCTTTTATCTCCTGCTTCAGCACCAATTGATCATTCTTCATCGTCATCAGCCGTTTCTTAAGGATTTCCCCCGCATCTGTCATATAAAGCTGTTTATTATGATAAGAAAATAACCTGGCGTCATATTCTTTCTCAAGGAAATGTATATGCTGTGATACCGCCGGCTGTGTGATATGCAATCTTCTGGCTGCTTCTGTAAAGTTCATTGTCTCACAAACCATAAGAAATGTTTCTGTTCTAAAATCTAACATGTTCTTGTCTTCTTCCTCTTTTTCATATATTTTTTTCTATTATTGTGATGTAAACGTCAAAAGTAAATTTTTCCATGCGTTGATGTAATTCGATTATCAATAAGATATTTTTATGCTTTAATAATATTATATAATTTCTTATTATTGTTTGCCAGTGTTATAATCTATAATTGTTTCATAAAAATACGTTGCTGACGCCCATAGTGCTGACAGTAACAAAAGACTTAAGAAAGGAAACTATCATGAATTTTATTCAGAAAAATATCAAAGGTATTCTAGTCTGTTTCTTGATCGCCATCCCATCCTGGCTGATCGGAAAAGCATTTCCGGTAATCGGCGGACCTGTCATTGCGATTCTCGCCGGAATGGTGATCACCTGCTTTTGGACTGAAAAAGGAACAGCTGAATCAGGAATTAAATGGACTTCAAAAACCGTTTTACAGACTGCTGTTGTTCTGCTTGGATTCGGCATGAATCTCGGAGTTATCTTACAAACAGGAAAGCAGTCTCTTCCTATTATTATCAGTACAATTTCTACATCTTTGATCATTGCATGGCTGCTCCGCAAGGTACTGAATGTTCCTTCCAACACATCTATCCTTGTTGGTGTCGGTTCTTCCATCTGCGGTGGTTCTGCGATTGCTGCTACAGCGCCTGTCATTGACGCCGATGACACCGAAGTCGCACAGGCGATTTCTGTTATCTTTTTCTTCAATGTTATCGCTGCTGTACTTTTCCCGGTGCTTGGAAATGCACTCGGCTTCGACACAACTAGCGGAAATGCTTTCGGTGTCTTTGCCGGAACTGCGATCAATGATACTTCATCCGTAACTGCTGCCGCCTCCACCTGGGACAGCATGTGGAATCTTGGAAGTGAGACACTCAATACTGCTGTCACAGTTAAACTGACTCGTACGCTTGCCATCATTCCGATCACACTTGTGCTCTCACTGGTTCGTGCGAAATCAGCCGCAAAAGACGGCAAAGAATCCGGTAAGTTCAGCTTAAAAAGAGCATTTCCAATGTTCATCCTGTACTTTATCATTGCGGCTGTCATTACAACTGTATGCATGAGCCTTGGGGTAAGTGCGGATGTATTTGCTCCACTGAAAGAACTGTCTAAATTCTTCATTATCATGGCTATGGCTGCGATCGGTCTGAACAGCAATGTTGTGAAACTGATCAAATCCGGTGGAAAGCCAATCCTTCTCGGTGCTTCCTGCTGGGTTGGAATTACAGTAGTCAGCCTTGCAATGCAACATGTAATGCATATATGGTAAAATATTGGCTCGAAATGAGCCTTGAAAAAATTAAAATAGATTAAATTTTGATAGATTTTCTAATTTATGGGAGCCGGAACCTCTTTCGATGGTTCCAAGCTCCGGTATTGGTTTTAATTGAAATAAAGATGTCCCTTTTCCCTTTTTCTGTCCGTTCCACTTTATTCCATAGCGTCTCCCGGTCAGACATCCGTTCCGGTGCATATGCCGGTGTCAGGATTTCTGTAAAGATCACATCGGATTTTTTGGTGTAATCATGTGTCAGACCGTAGTAATCGTTGTAAAGCTTCTACCCTTTCCCTCTGGACATCCTCCTGCTCCATCTCCTTCTTTTTTCTGTAAACAAAAAGAACCGGCAATCTCAAAAATGCCAGTTCCCTGATATAAAAACTGAGGCTGCTGTTCTCATACAGAAGAACTGCTAACCTCAGTTTTGGTTGAAGTATTTAATTGTCAGTAAAAACTTACAGCGTGACTCCAGTCGAATTCGTAGCATTATTACAGAGTCCATCTATAGTATTTATTAAATTGGGGATCTCTATAGGTTTTGATATATGTGCATTCATTCCTGCCTCTTTTGACCGTTTCCTGTCATCGGCAAAAGCATTAGCAGTCATCGCAATAATTGGAATTATTTTAGCATCTGCTCTTTCACAGCTTCTAATTGCATTTGTCGCCTGATATCCATCCATGACCGGCATCATAATATCCATCAATACAATATCAAAAAAGCCTTCCGGATGATTCATGAAGATTTTTACTGCCTGCCTACCATCCATCGCTTCTGTGACAGACATTCCGGCTTCTTCAAGAATAAAAACTGCTATTTCCCGGTTCAGTTCATTATCTTCTGCCAGGAGAACTCTTTTTCCTTTCAAATTATTCTGTACTGTTTTCTCCGTTTGCTCTTCTCCGACATTCTGACTTATTTCAAAAGGAATAATTACATTTACAGAAGTTCCCACTCCTTCCTCACTGTCAATCTGGATCGTGCCTCCCATTTTATCCAGGAGATTCTTTACGATTGACATCCCAAGACCTGTTCCCATATACTTGGTTCTGGCACCTGTATTCGCCTGTACAAATGGTTTAAAAATATCCTTAATAAATTCATCTGACATTCCGATTCCGGTATCTTTTATGGTAAAATCCAGTTCCAATTTGGTATCAGATATAATCTGCTCTTTCAAATAACAAAATACAGAACCTTTGCTCTGATTGTACTTAATACTGTTACCTATGAGATTCAATAGTATTTGTTTGACACTCAATGGACTGCCTATCAGATATGGATATTCGAAATGACCAGTATCATTTACCCAAATCACAGAGATTCCATTTTCATCTCCTTTTAGCTTACAGATTGTTTCCACATCGTGGAGCAAAGATGGCAGATTAAATACATCCTTCATCAATGGCCGGTCACTTTCTTCCAGTCTGCTGAGTTCCAGCGTATCATTAATCAGAGAAAGCAGATGGTCTGCTGCAACTCTTGCTTTTTTTCTGCTGGAATCGACCAGCTCCCTGTCATCCGGATGGCTTCTGCATATATCAAGCAGCCCGATAATCCCATTCAATGGTGTACGCATATCATGAGACATTCTGGCGAGAAAATCTGATTTGCTTTGATTCGCCCTCTTTTCACTCTCCAGCTCAATTGTCTTTTCTACAAATTCGTGCTTATCTAAAATGAGATTCCAATGCTCAACCAGCCCCTCCGGTTTGTGGATTTTTCGTCCACGATCCTCAATATATTTATAGGATCCATCTTTGCATCTCATTCGATAAGTAATCTCATAATGGTCATCTTTCTCATACTGTGCAAGTGCTTCCGCAATCCCCGTCTCAAGATCATCCGGATGAGCAATTCCTGTAATCGAGCCGTCACATGCTTCCATCAGTTCCTCTGGGGTATCGTATCCGAGCATGTTTGCAAACTGTTCCGATACATACTTGAAAGAGTATTGTGGATCATCATTACTTATCTTTACTCCTCCGGCAATGCAGATGCAATCATATCCAACTCGCTCTGAAGTGCCTGGTTTGCATTGCTAAGGGCTTCTTTATAAAAACGTTCCTGATTCACGATTTCATCAATACTGCGGAAACCAAGAACTGCATAGTGTTCCTCTCCATCATATTCCTTTACTATATGAGCCTGAAAATGACTCAGTCCGGCTTCATTTGGTACTGTTTCAAAGGAAAAATGATAATCATCTTCCTGATGAAACCGTTTCCTGATGTTAGCAGCACTTAGTTCTTTTCTCATTGCTTCCTTAAAATCAGGCAGCGTATATTTTCTTACATATTCATCCACATACTCCGAAAAACCTGTAATGTTCTGCCTGATCTGTGCATGATTCGTTGTCTGTGTGAATACGATCCTGTATTCATCTGTATCAAGATTCAGCACAAATACAATCGTATAATCCAGACTTAATCCGGACATAACACGATTGTGTTCGAGTACTTCCTGCTTGTACTTAATTTCCAGTTCTTTTTCCTTGTCTATCTGACGAACCATATAGAGCACATTGGTCACTTTTCCTGCTGTGTTTCGTTTCTTAACGATAAATCTCGCCAGATGCCAGGAACCACTGGTTGTCCGGTATTCCATAGCTGTACTGTCAGCTTCTTTCAGTCTGTCCGCCAGAGTGCCGGTATCAAGAAATTTTTTCATTGCATTCTGATATTCAAAGGATACGATCGTCTTTCTTGCTTCCTTAAAAACTTCCTCTGTATAGCCTTTCTTTTCTGTCAAACGATACATTTCCTGACCTGCCGAAATTTCTTCATACGTTCCTTCGACCAGATCCATATGATAAATGAGCCAGTAGAGCTTACTTATTGAACTTACAATTTCACTATTGAGCGTCGCACTTTCCAGAGCCTGCTCCAGTTCATATTTCTGTTTTTTCTGTTCCTCGATAATATCATCTATATAGCGGTAACCCATAACCACCTGAAATCCCTTGGTCTCTTTCATTCTGGCAATCTGTACCTCAAAGTGCTTCTGCCCTGCAGGACTTGCCAGACATCGGAATCTGTAGGCAAAACGATCATGATATGCCAGATATTCCATCAGATAATCTGCACTCATTTTTTCAAGGAAGTCCGGTGCTGATTCCTTTATCACAAAGTGATCATAATAATATCGGATACGTTCAGAATAAGAATGGCATTCGCATCCGAGCTGTTCCTTTACCAGAATCGCATTTGTATTTTCGGATAATTTTACCGGATACATCCTATCCTTCAAAAGGTCACAAGTGTATATGGATGTGTAATCAATACTCAACACATCCAGTATATTTTTCTCCTTCTGCAATTCCAACAGACTCTGCTCAAGGCTTGCATGTTCTTCTTCCAGTTTTTTTCTCATCCGCATATTTTCACGTACACTCTGCAGATGTCCACCCATATCTGTCAATAAGCATGCAAAAAGATGTGCAAACTCCATATCCGGATTATCCACACCAATGAAACCGATCAGCTTTTGATTTTCAAAAAATGGTACTGCGATCAGCGAATAGATCTCCTGCGGTTTTAATATTTCATATTCTGTCGGCATTTCTTCTGCAATATCTTCCAGATCATAAATAACAATATTTTCTTTTGCCAAAAACTTCTCTGTCCATCTTGGTACAAAATCACCGGGAATATTCTGAAGATTTTGGATCTGAGAATTTACCCCGTTCGCACACCATTCAAAGGTATTTGTAATCCTTTCTCTTTTTCCGGTAATCCAGTCAAAAATGTAGACACGATCCGCATTTGCATATTTCCCTATCGCTTTTAGTATAAATGGAATGACCGCATCCAGTTGCTTTTCATTTACTACACGATCCATACAGGAAATCTGATGAAGGATTTCATCCACACTTTTTAATTTTTGTTCACGCATTTCCTTGTAATTTTCCATTCTGGTCTCCTCTACCCTTGCTTGCTTGCGAATTATATTTTTCTTTCATCTCTTTGTCAATCTCCAATTCTTACGTCAGTAATAGGCACCTGTGCCGCAAGGGAATCCATTCCCTTGTACGAAATCTCTGATTTCGCTTAATTCCCGGATTGAGATTTTCCCAAATCAGAGATAACACCGCAGGTCGCACGATACAGGCAAATGTAATTGCCTGTATCGAAGTGCGCTCTTAGCTTTGCTAAGAGAATTATGCCGTATCCGGCGTGTTATCTTTTTTCAATTTCTTTTTTCGACTTCTGAAACATTCTGCCAGATTTAATAATTTGACATACCTGCTCCTGTTATTCATCATCTGTAAATTCCATCATCTCATCAACAGTGCAGTCCAGCTTCTTGCATATCTTCTCAATCGTCTCCATTGATACATACTGGTTTTTTCCCATCCGGGCAAGAATATTACCACTGATCCCGGTGAGTACTGCATCTCTATCCGCTTCATATTTTTATCTATGAGCATTTTCCATAATCTGTTATAACTTACGCCCATAAGCTACCTCCATATTTCTCATTCAAACATATTTTGATTATATCACGATTTCGTTAGGTTGAATGCCTGTAATTTTTGATTTCTTATTGATTTTTCCATTACATGAGATGTATAATCTTCTTTGACTTTAAATCTATTTAGGAGAAAACAGATATGAATAGCAAATCAAATTCTCAGGCGATGGAGACTGAAAAGATTCCGCGCCTTCTGGCACAGCTTGCAATTCCTGCGGTTGTCGCCCAGATCATCAATCTTCTATATAACATTGTAGATCGAATCTATATCGGACACATTTCCGGTGTTGGAGCCGCGGCATTAACCGGCGTTGGATTATTTACACCGATCCTTATGCTGATCAACGCTTTTGCTATGCTTGCAGGTTCCGGTGGTGCTCCGCGTGCTGCGATATCTATGGGAAAGAAAGATAATAAAACAGCTGAAAAAATCCTTGGAAACTGTTTTGCGCTTCTCATCCTTATGGCTGTCATACTTACTGTAGTCTTCTTTACATTTGCACCACAGCTGTTGACACTTTTTGGAGCCAGCGAGAAGACACTGCCGTACGGAGTAGCATACGCAAGAATCTATATTCTTGGAAGTATCTTTGTCTTAATCGTGATGGGAATGAATCCATTTATTACAACACAGGGATTTGCCAAAATCAGTATGATGACTACTGTGATCGGAGCTGTGATCAATATCATTCTTGATCCGATTTTTATCTTCGTATTCAATCTTGGTGTAAGAGGTGCCGCACTTGCCACTGTTTTAAGTCAGGCTGTCGGTGCGATTTGGATTCTTCGCTTCTTATCCGGGAAGAAGACGATCCTTCATCTTAGGAAAGAAAATTTCAGATTACAAAAGGATGTTATCTTACCATGCCTTGCACTTGGTATTTCCACTTTTGTCATGCTTTCTACAGAAAGTATTCTCTCCATCAGCTTTACTTCCAGTCTGTCAAGATATGGTGGGGACCTTGCTGTCGGAGCCATGACGATCATTACAAGTGTCAGCCAGCTTGCCACGCTGCCACTGCAGGGAATCTGCCAGGGCGGTCAGCCGATCATGAGTTATAACTTCGGTGCCGGCAATAAAGAGCGAGTAAAAAAAGCCTTCTTTACACAATTTAAGGTTTGTACGATTTTCACCAGCTGTTTCTGGCTGATCATGCTGCTGTTTCCTAAGCTGTTTGCAGGAATCTTTTCCAACAATACGGATCTGATCACTTATACTGCATGGGCACTGAGAATCTATATGGCAGGTATTTTCTCCCTCGGATTCCAGGTTTCATGTCAGCAAAGTTTCATGGCATTGGGACAGGCAAAGGTCAGTCTGCTGCTCGCCTGCTTAAGAAAACTGATCTTGCTGATTCCGCTGATCTTTATCCTGCCACTCTTTATTCAGGATAAGGTTTTTGCAGTTTTTCTTGCAGAACCGATCAGTGATATTGTTGCAGCCACAATCACAACAATCACATTCATGAGCCGCTTTAATGGAATTCTGAATAAAGGCAGTAAAATGAAAACCGCAGAATAAATTTTATATGACTATTCTTTTGACTCCATTTCATGATATAATTAATTTATCTGAAATTTATGAAACGGAGCCGTTAATATATGAAAAAACTAAAACTTTTATGGATGATCTTAAAACGTACAAAAGCAACCCAGATTCTTTCCGGTTATATCGTATTTCTCTTTGTATCCGCAGCCATCATTCAGCTGGTAGAGCCTGACATCACCCGCTATGGAGATGCCCTCTGGTATTGCTATGCGGTACTTTCTACCGCCGGATTCGGCGATATTGTTGCCATAACTTTCATTGGCAAACTGGTTTCGGTACTTGTCACAATCTACACGATCTTCGTTGTTGCAATCGTTACCGGTGTTGTTGTCAATTATTATGGACAGATTGTAGAGATGCAGCGTCGTGAAACGGCAATGATGTTCCTTGATAAATTAGAACGTCTCCCGGAACTTTCCAAAGAAGAACTGGAAGACATCTCAAAAAGGGTAAAAAAATTCCGCTGAGTTTTCACTCAACGGAATTTTTGTTTTCCACTTTTCTCTTATCAAATAAGGATAGCATTTGCTGCCTGCTGCCGCAGCCACAAAAATCCATACGAACAATTTCACCGGATAGCATAGAAATAGAAGCATTGTAACGGCTAACGGCTTTTTCATCGTTCCACCTAGAAGCGCCGCTGTAACAATTGCAGATGCGAAAACAAGATGACTCTCTGCATTTCCGCAGATCAGCATTCCCACGCCATATCCCATGCATACACCTGCGAAGATAACCGGGAAGAAATGTCCTCCCTTCAAACCGAACTGTATACAAATATTTGTGAGAAGCACTTTCAAAAATGCAACTCCGATCAGTGCTAACGGAAGGTATTGACTATACTCTTTCATCAACACTCCCATCTGTTCTTCTCCCGAAAACATAACTGCCGGGATTAACATTCCACAGATTCCAAGACAAATTCCTGCGAGAACTTCTCGAAGAACTGCCGGTACCTTTTTCGCAGTTTTCTTCGTTATCTGGTGTGTCTTTTCATAAAAAACAGCTAACACGCATCCTGCAATAATATAGAGAAGTATTAATGCATAGTCCATCTTTCCGATCTCAACTGCCTCAAAGCTTGGAAAACCGGAAAGTCCTGAACCGAATACTGCGGAAAGTCCTGCATAAATACCTGTTGCAGCAGCAATTGCGATTCCATAAATAAATATCTTTGATGAAATTCCTGCCGGAACAACAGTTTGTTCTGAATTATTCTCTTCTAAAGTGTTCTCTTCCACTTCAAACAATCCAAATAGCGGAGCATGGAATAAAACACTTAAGGATGCTGCTACCCCGATCTGGGAGTATTCCTTCGCATGCTGTCTGGCAAACTTCAGATTATCTCCTGCCCAGTAACACATTCCGACAATAATTCCGGTAAGCCCGGCTTCCGGACCTACACTGCTTCCGATCAAAAGCGGCAGCACTGCTGCTATCATCATGACAAGCATATTTTTATAATCATAATGCTTCTCTGTTTTCACTTTTGCCATAACAGTTTCCATTTCTTCCGGATAATCTCCGTACATCTTCCGGAAGACACCGATAAGAAATGCACCGATCACACAGACCGCTATTGTATAGTATGGAAATGCAAAATGTTCCGGAATCCATTCCCAGATAAGATTCATCCCGACTGCATGATCTTCAAAAGCGCCCAGACCAATCCGCCGGCAACTGCACCGATAATTGCACAGAACAGCCAGAGCTCCAACTGATTTTTTATCTTTATATTTCTAATTTCTTTTTGACTGTTCATCGATCTGTCCTTTACGTTTTCTATTTTTCAGATGTTTCTGCATCCGTATCTCTTACCTGCGGAATTAATGAAGCTGCCAATTTCCCTTTTCCGCGATGTTTCAGGTATAAAATTCCAATCACAGAAAATACAACAGCTCCGACAAAATTCACCATAAGATCTTTCATTGTATCTACGATTCCAATGTCTAAATATCCGCCAGATTCCACGTCTCACCGTTGATCACAACAGACTGAACATCTACATGGATTGGGATATTTGCTCCTGTCGGATTCAGCTTCACTGAATTGATTGCCGGAACGATCCAGTCTTTCTGCATATCCAATCCGAAAAACCAATCCATACTGAATTCAAAAAACTCCCACAAAACACCAACTGTCATTGAAAAACAAAATGCAAAAAATGCCACAAAGTATGGGGACATTTTAATTGAAAATCGATCACTTCTGTTGAATAAATCAATCAGCGCAAACCCGATTGCCGCCATCAGGAATCCATTCGTTGTATGCAAAATGGTATCCCATACCGGAATCTTTACATAAAATGCATTGATCTCTCCAAGTATCTCTGCTGAAAAGATAAAAATCAGAATAACCGTTTCTAGACCAACCGGAATTGTCACTCCAAGTTTCTTGTCGATAAACTGTGGCACCATAAACAAAATCAATGTTAAAATCCCAAGAAACATATTGTGATAGTTTCCTAAAAAGAATTGTCTGATAATGGAGACAATAACCAACATTGTCAGTACCATCTGGACCCTTGTTCTATTTCTTGCTTTTTTACTTAATTCACTCATTTCTCACTCTCCTTTTCTCTCAACACATTGCGGTCAGAAACACTTTTTATTACATGTTTAAGATATACCGCATCCGTTTTCATAATATACTAATTTTATCTTTTTTCAACAAAAGGTGTCAGGCCGAAGTTTAAAATAACAGCTTCCACATATGCCTGACACCTTTCTATCTGTCGTTTATAGATTCACTTTAATTTTACTTCTGTTTTCTTCTTCTAATAACATAAATCATTCCACCGATCACTGCAATTGATCCTGCAATCATCAGAATCCAGATGTAACTGATGCTGTCTCCTGTCTTTGCTGTTTTCACCTGTTTTCCTGACACTGAAGTTCCTGTTGGTTTCTTTCCTGCAGTACCTGTCGATGTTTCCTTTGAATCGGTTGGATTCTTTGTTTCTTCTTTCTTCACAATCTGGTAATCTATCTGATAGTCTGTATCCTCTCCGTGAAGCACATAATTATAACATTGCTCGCCTGTCAATCCGACAATACTTGCTGTATATTTTCCAAGTTCCACAGCGTTTCCATCTTCTACTACTGCCTTACATTCATCTTTAAACAGTACTCCTGATAATTCTGCTGTGACATTCGCTTCTTTTCCTGTATAGATGATAGTTCCGTCTGTATTCCATACAACATCTACCGGTTTTGGCTGTACGATCAATATTCCAAGTTCAAATATAACCGCATAGTTTTGATTTTCTACTGTTGTTGGAGCCTTTTCTGTTATTTCATAAGTACCAACTTCACAGGTTTCTTTCTCTGCATTTCCTGCTGTCAATGCGACATTTATTTTCAAATCCTCTAACTGATCATCCCCTGCCAGACTTCCATCACTGATTGACCAGGTATACTCTGTAATCGTCTGTCCATATTCTTTCTCCGTACGATCCGGTCTGATCGTAATGCTTCTCGGTTTTACTGTTACAGGAATATTTGATATAACTGTCTTGTAGTTCGGATTAGCCGGTGTGAAGATCATCTCCTGTTCACTTTGATTCTCTGCTACTGTAAGCATTGTCGTATCGTCTGCAAAACGGAATACACCTTCTCCCAACTGACCGGAAAGTGTTGCTTTCTTTAAGCTGTCTCCATAAATCACTTCTGCTGCCGGGAAAGTCACTTCCGGATCTGCCTGCAAAATCTCATATTCCCATACATGCACGCGATTTGTACCGGAAAAGATATAGTTTTCATTGGTCAGACCTATTGCAAGCGCCTTGTAATTTCCAACTTCTGTATGATCTGCATTGAGCAGTTTTTTAATCGCACAACTATCCTTTTCTAAAATGCTGTCTGCTTTCACGTTTGCCTCTATTCCACATGTATTTCCTGTATATGTATACTGTGCTGCCGCATTCCATTCTATCTCTGCTTCCTTTGGTGATACATTAAGGAATGTGGAAGAACTACAACATCATAATTCGTATTTGTCGCATTGTCTTTCAGGATGACATATCTTCCTGCGTTTCCATATGCGCCAAGAATGTCATCTCCATCTGCATCTGTTATGCTTCCTGTCAGAATATCTTCCGGTTTAATTGTTGTTGCTTTCAATGTCAGTCCAAGACTTTCAACGGTATCACCCGGAAGAAGTTTCGCCTTTTCTGAATCACTGATCGTAAATGTAAGATCTGCGCTGGTCAACTCATCTCCATATGTCTTTGTTTTCTTTTCTGCACGGACAATGATTCTCTGTGCACTACTGACTGCTCCATTTTCGAATGTAGTGTTTTCTGCTGTGCTGCTTTTGGAACCTGTTGTTTCCATTGTGTTCACTGGATTGATATCAAGATCGTATTCTTTCAAATGAATCCAGTTTACCTTGAATCCGCCTACTGTTTCCGGACAATCAATCTTATAGCTTCCTGCATCGATTGTCTCATTTAAAGACTGTCCTGTCTCCTGGATTCTCATTTCATCCGTAACATTTGCAAAAAGTTCTTCCACTTCATCTACGCTCAGTGTTTCCGTTGGTGCAACAACGTATGACATCTTCGGAGTTTCACCATAGGAAATTTCTTCATATCCGAGATTAGGCTGTGATAACTTCTGACTTATTCACTGTTTTACCGGAACCCACATAGTAACAT
>ENA-OQLB01000027-OQLB01000027.1-human-gut-metagenome-genome-assembly--contig:-NODE-27-length-81383-cov-7.536822_pt1 | contig 81383 bp, 113 predicted proteins | sample MGYA00242656_ERZ504813 | MGnify/ENA primary metagenome ERZ504813 (study PRJEB26092, sample SAMD00036388) | human gut metagenome | host: Homo sapiens | study: EMG produced TPA metagenomics assembly of... | reverse complement strand
AATAGACATTGAATCAACCAATTTAAAAGTAAAATTATTATTTCTCTTAGATTAGTTAAAAAAACGTTTTTAAACTTGTTTCCACTTGAAATCCTCTTTACAATTCCTTATTATAAAACAATATTTCATAAAGTCAAGCTTTTTTCTAAAAAAATATAAAATTTCATTTCTTTCAAAAAATTATATTTCTTGAAATCCTCTTCTTTTACCTTTTAGCCAGGCTTGGGCCGCTTCTAAAATCCAATAATAAATCACTGAAATCTCTCCGGCGCCTATAAGGTCATTTCCCGCAGAACAAGGAACTCCAAAAAAAGAGGGCTCGTTCTGCTTACGGCGCAATCCGGCGGCAGGCGAACCTTCTAAACGTAAAACGGTAACGCAAGCAGAGCGGTACGATAAGAAAATTTTAGCAGGGACGGCTGATTTCCGGCCCTGCCTCGTTTCTTAAAGCACCGCTCTCAAAGCCTGGCTCTCCTTTTAGGAGGGCCGGCCCTTCTCCATTGATTCGGGAAACCACCGGTTCAGCCGAGGGAAGCACTCCGCAAAAAGCTTGCTTGGCAGGCATCAGGCAAAAGCTGCATACAATCCGCTTACTCGGCTTGGCAGATAGTTTGACCGAAGCAGCCTTCTTACACTCTTGCAGTCCCAGCCCGGTCCGCCAGCCTGGCCTTTTGAAGCGCCAGAACCAACAAAGGAATCAGAGCAAGCTGGATAACAATGCCCGGAATCGCTTGCAGGAAGGAAGCGGTAAGCCACATTTCCATGGAATATTTTCCCGCATTGAAAATTAAGGCGTTCAAGACGCCGTTGATAATTCTTCCACAGATCATTGCGCCGATCAGCGCCGTATAAAGGTTCAACAAATTCCATTTTGTCCGGATTACTCGGATGAGTATGCCGGACAACATCCCATAGGCCGCCAGCTCACAAAGCATGCTGGGCAACATCGCAGTGGGCGGCATTCCCGTAAAAAGATGGGAAAGCAGCGGCGCTAAAATACCGCATCCCAAGCCGTACACCGGCCCGCACAGCAGCCCGCACAGCAGCACCGGAATATGCATAGGCAGGAAAACCTTTCCCGCATCCGGAATCATATGGAACGCGATGGGCAGCACAATCGCCAAAGCCACACACATTCCTGAGGTCACTAAATTTTTGTCTGCTTCATTAAAATCCTCCTTGCCAAAAATAAAAAAAGATACCCGCTTTCTTCTGAAAGCAGATATCTTCCTGATATCCGAAATTCAAAATATAAAATGAATGATAGGATCAACATGGACAAAATCATAACCAATGAAATGATTGCTCCGCCTGGCTTCTGCCAAGACCGCCGGCTTCCTGCCAGCTGTATGAACATTTAAATTATATTAAAAAGCCCTTCTGATGTCAATAGGCCCCGCTGTTCACAGCTTTAAGAATCAGCGCTACCGCTTCTTCAATCAGCTCCGCGACCGGCCTTCCCCCTGTACCAATCACAATATTATCGCATTTATTAACAGGAATCAAAATTTTCTTCGCCAGGCTCTGTCCCACCGCGGCCGCCATCCTTGGCGTGACCTCTCCCATCAAAGCATCGGCAATCACGATGCCGATAGGCCCCGCGATAATATCCGCCCTTCGGCAGCCCACTACCACAGCGTTTTCACCGGTAGCCGCTGTTCTCACACCGCCTTTCATCATATTCACCGTAGCCGCGCTGTTGGTTCCTGCTGCCGTCAGCTCAATCCTGGGGTCCTGCCCAATAGCCTCCGCCAGCTGCTTCCCGATTCTGCCTCCCTGTCCATCAATAATTAATACCCGGCACCGATTATCTCCCATAGCTTCAACGTCTCCGTTCCATCATTCGTGAATTGATTGATTTTGGTATATACTAAAGCACAAGCGTAAAATACGATTCCTATGGCTGACAGTATTATTGCTTTAAATATTATAGCATCCAGCCTGCCAAAAAGGAATCTCCATTCTTTAAGATTCGACAATTTTCTTACCGAAAAGATTTTCGCTATTGGCACAAGGTATATTTTATGCTACAATTTATCTGTTAAATTATCGATTTTTTTAAGTGTTCCTTGATTTTGATTCCCGGAGGACTACAAGACATGATATTGAAACATAGATCGCTCTGTATTTTTTTAGTATTCGCTTTCCTTGGCACGCTGCTTGCCGGCGCCGGCATCACCGCAAAAGCCAAGGGAATTCCAAGCTTATGGGACGGGACTGTAGACGCCTCTTGGTACGATCCCAACGTTCCGCAAAAGGAATATGCCATTTCTTCCGCTCCACAGCTGGCTGGCCTTGCCCAATTGGTGAACCAGGGAAATTCTCTGGAGGGCACAACGATCCGTCTGCATTCAGATCTGGATTTAGCCGGCCACAACTGGATTCCCATTGGGAACCAGCTGGAGGCGGAGGAAGGGAAAAAGGCCGCTGTATTCAGCGGCACCTTTGAGGGCAACGGACACATAATTTCCAACCTGACCATCGGTTCCCAGTCCTCGCCCTATGAAGGCTCCTGCGCCGGACTGTTTGGCTCTGTTAACGGCCATATTTCTAACCTAAGCCTAGAGAACGCATCGATCTTTTTTAGTCCAAAGGCACAGGGAGGGCAAGCCTATGCGGCCAGCGCCATTCTATGCGCTTATCTGGGGGAATCCGGATCTGTGGACCACTGCCTGGCGGCCAATTCTTCGCTTTCCGCCGTCAGCCTGCCCACCAGCCGGTTGCTTGCCTCGGGCGGTCTGGTGGGAATCTGCTATGGAAAGATCAGCAGCGCCTCTGTCCGGGAGGGAAGCTTGTCTGACCCTAATGGGTTTGGGACGCTCGGAGGCTTGTGCGGCGCGGCAGGTCCCGGCTCTGTTTTAAAGCTATGTTCCTCCTCCGGGGAAATCTGTGGAATCGAAAACGCCGTTGCTTCCTTCGCCGGCGGTCTTCTGGGCGCTGCCTGGGAGATAACGGAAAAAACGCCGCTTCTGTCCAGCGGTGCTGCGCTCAGGGCACGGTAACCGGCGGCACCTGGTCCGGCGGCTTGATTGGAAACGCCTCCAATACTGTGGTTGAAAACTGTTACACTACTGTTACGGTAAAGAACGCCGTATATGGCGGCGGTTTTCTCGGTATAGGCGGAGACGCCTCCACCAGCGGCAAAATTTCCAATTCTTACACATTCGGACAAGTCTCCGATTGTTTCCTTTATGGAGGCGCTTTTACCGGCAGTCAGAAGGAAAGCCTGGAGAAGCTTTCCGGCTGCTATTATTTGGCGCCCAGTCCCGCTCCGCTTCCAGAGCGAAACGCCGGTGCCTCCGCGAAGCCTTCTGAATTTTTTCATTCTGAAGCCGCTTTGATTTTATTGAATCACAGCAGCGATGGGCCGTGGACCGCCGGTGAGGAATATCCTTACTGCGGCGCCGAGAGGGCGGATTACTCTGCGGTGGAGCAAGCCGCCGCTTCTATTCCTACGGATCTCAACAATTATACGGAGAAAACCGTAGCTAGCCTGAATCAGGCCATCGACCAGATTTTATACAGCTGCACCTTAGCGGAGCAAGCTGAAGTAGATTCCATGGCCCAAACAATCGAAGCCGCGGCCGCCGCTTTGGTTTTACGGCCCGCCGACTATATGCTGGTGGAGGAGGCGCTGGCCATGGTTCCACAGGATCTGAGCGTTTATACCAAAGAAAGCGTAGCGGCTTTGACCGACGCGGTGGAAACGGTTCCCCGCGGTCAAACAGTTCTAAACCAGGCTGAGGTGGACTTGGCGGCTCACGCTATTGAGCAGGCGGTAATAGGCTTAATTCCCCTGGAAGGCGGGACTGAAAATAAATTTGCCAATCAGCCGGAAGGCGAAGAACGTCCGGAAACAGGAGATTTTGATCTCCTGCCGATTTTTATTTCACTGCTGCTTTCCGCCGGCTTGCTTTTAGTAGGCTGGTTGGCCAAGAAGAAAAAGAAAGCTCGGGCATAAACGCTTTTTAGTCCGCTAGGCGCTTTCAAAGAATCCGCAGGGTAAGAAAGTATTTTTAATTTCTTTGATTTTTTATCATTGGTATTTACAATAGGCCGCATGCCATAGGAACGCTCCCTAAAAATTTAGCAACAGACGAAAAGGTCCCGGGGATATCCCTCGGGACCTTTTCCGTCTGATTTCAAGTATTTCCATAGCTGCTTACCAACAGCAATTTATTATTCTTTGATCGCACCGGCGGTCATGCCGGAAATAATGCTCTTATTAAAAACGAAGTACAGAATCAGCAGCGGTAAAAGCGTTAAGGCGATAGCCGCAAAGGTGCAGCCCCAGTCCACCTTTCCATATTCCCCGACAAAATCCTTCAACCCTACTGGTATGGTTCTCATACTTGTGCTGAGCGTGAAGGTATTGGCAAACACAAACTCATTCCACACAGAAATAAAGTTCACGGTAGCCACCGTCATAATGGTATTTTTAGACAAAGGAAAATAAATAGAGAAAAACGATCTGGGCACGCTGGCGCCGTCGATAATAGCCGCCTCAAGCATCGAGTTCGGTATGTATCGGTAAAACGCCGTAAATAAATAAATTGACAGCGGCAGACAAAATCCGATCTGGGGCAGGATCAGGGAAAACCAGGTGTCAAGCATTCCAACAGATTTATAGATAATAAACAGGGGAATCAAAGTAATATGGATGGGGATGGTGATTCCCGTCAAAAAATAGCTGAGAACCGCCCCGTGCGCCTTAAACCGCAGTTTTTCCAGAGCAAAGCCCGCCGTACTGCTGAACAAAATGACCAGCACCATAGTGATGATAGTAACCACGGCGCTGTTGCGAAAATATAGGAGCAAATCCGCCTTTTTTATCGCATTGATATAATTTTCCGTAAAGATCGGGTCTGGAAAAGAAAACGGGCTGCTCCGCTGGACGTCGGCGGGAGATTTCAGGCTGGTGATGATCATCCAAATGATCGGGTAAAGCTGATAAATTAAAAATAAAATCAAAACTAAATAAAAAATGATCCGCACCGGCGAAAATTTCTTTTTACGCATTAAGATGCCTCCTCTTCCTTTCATTGGCGCAGGCCGAATCAAAGAGAATTCCTTTGCACACGGTTGGCGATCTTTCTGATCAGCATAACGGCGATCATGCTCTCCACCACCAGAAACAGGGCAATCGCGCTGCCGTAGCCGTATTTAGCGCTGGTGAACGCCACCTTATACATATAGGTCGCCACCAGCTCAGAGGAATACCCGGGGCCGCCGGAGGTGGAAATAAAGATAATATCAAAGGCTTTCAGGCATCCGTTAACCACCATAACCAGCGCTACCACAAATACCTCGCTCATCAGCGGCAGCTTGATCTTCCAGAACATTTTCCAGGCGGAAGCCCCATCCATAACGGCGGATTCCAGCACATCCTCGGAAATGGTAATCAAACCGGAATAAATGATCACCATGAAAAGCGCCATATGCCAATAGCTTTCCACGAGAGACACGCTTCCCAGGGATGTCGCCGCATTGCCCAGCCAGGCGGTTTTCAAGCCTCCTAGGCCAACCAATTCCAGCAGGCTGTTTACCACTCCATCCGGATCCACACTAAAAAATTTCGACCAAATCTTTGCCACTGCGACACTTGCCAGAATTACCGGTGTGAAATAGAGGGTTTTAAACACTTCCCGGCCTTTTCCTACATAGGTCAGCAGAACGGCTACGAAAGCGCCTACGAAAAGCTGTCCTACAACATTAATAGCCACAAAAATCAGATTGTTCACCACGCTCTGGACAAAGTTCTTATCCGAAAACATGTCCGCGAAATTCTCCAGGCCGACAAACCTCATAGCGGAAACCCCATTCCAGGAGTATAGGCTGTAGACCATCGACCAAATGATAGGCACAAACACTGTCGCCGTGAAGATCAGCAGCGCGGGCAAAAGAAACAAAAGAATCCATTTTTTGCTTCTAAGCATTTTATCCATAACAACATCTCCTCTCCTTTATTCTCGATGAAGCCCGGTAAAGGAAATCAATTCCTGATAGTCAGGCAGCGTTCCCGAAGAGCCCAGCCTTTCCACACACTTGGCGCCTGCCCCGTTTCCGATCTGAACACAGCCGGGTAAGGACTCTCCCCGGCTGAACGCCGCTAAAAATCCCGCTACAAAGGCGTCGCCCGCTCCGGTGGTATCCACCACCGGGCCTTCATAAGCAGGAAAAACCTCCTGCTTTCCCCCAGCGGAAAGCAGAGCGCCCTGTCCGCCCATTTTACCGCCACCACCGGAACCCCTTTTCATGAAATAATCCGCCGCCTTTCCAGGCGAATCCCGGCCGGATAAATCCATCGCCTCATAGGCGCTGGGAAGGAAGAAATCCAGATTGGGCAGCGCCGGCAGCAGCTGCGCCGCCGATCTCCGGGTGGGATTTCCGGTAATATCCATAGCCGTCTTACAGTCAAGCACCTTAGCCCGGTGAAGGAGCTTCGTCAAGCCTTCCCCGTCCAAGCCGGGAATCCCGCAGGCGCTTCCAATATAGAGCAGATCATATTTCCGCAGTAAATCATCGCTGATCTGCCGCTCTTTCAGCTCGTGGCTGGCGCCCCTCTGCACTACAAAGCTTCTCTCACCATCCGGATGATCAATACCGCCGTTACCGAGGTAGGACCGTCCGTCGTTTTGATCCATTGCGTGGAGACGCCTAACTTTTCCGCGTAATCCAGCGCAAAAGCACCGAAGGCATCCTCTCCTACAGCGCTGTATAGGGTGGTTTCCGTTCCCAGCGCCGATAGGTTCGACGCCACGTTAAAAGCGTCGCCTCCTACCAGCATACGGATCGCTTCCGCCTTAGCCGAGTCCGCCGACAGAGTTTCCCGCGTTACCGGTTTAATCAGCAAATCACATACCATCAAGCCTACGCACAGTATTTTAATAAAGCTCACTCCCTTCTCTGGAATTTAATCGAACGGCCGGGAAAGGTCCTTTTTCTGTAAGCAGTTTTTTCCGGTCATGCCTTTCCATTCGCCATACAGACCCGTATCCAGCGTTTAACTACCTCTTTCACCTTAGGATATACAGCCTTCATAACATCCAGGGTGTAGGGGTTATCCCCTGCTCGGTTCAGTTCTTCTCTTAAATTATTCATATAGGTGCAGTGGATAATCGTTCCCACATTCACCTTATTGATGCCTTCCTTAATCGCCCGCTGAATATCCTCCTGGGGAATCCCTGTGCCTCCGTGAAGGACCAACGGGGTATCCACAGCCTTATTGATCTCTGCCAGACGTTTAAAATTCAGTTCCGGCTTTCCCTTGTAAAAGCGTGGGCTGAGCCGATTCCAACCGCCAGGGAATCCACCTGGGTAGCCTTTACCAGCGCTGCCGCATCCTCCACCTCGGCCAAAAAATCTCCGCCCTTGAAGTCTCCTTCAATCCCCTTGCCTTTGATTTTCCCGATCTCTCCCTCTACATGGACATGCTTAGGCCTTGCATAATCCATCACCTGTCTGACCATTTGAATATTGGTCTCAAGGTCGTGCTTTGAAGCATCGATCATTACTGAAGGATAGCCGCTGTCAATGCAGTCCCTGCACATCTCCACAGTAAAGGAATGGTCCAAATGATGAATCAAGGGAACTTCCGCCTGATCCATTGCCGCATTCGCAAAGCCGGCGCAAAATTTTGCGCCCAGCTCTCCGACTACCAGCGGATTCGACGCAATCATAACCGGAGCTTCTTCTTCCTCCGCCGCTTGAACAATCGCCTTAAAGTCCCAAATATCAGAATAATTAAAAGACGGAACGGCATACCCATTCTCGTCGGCTTTCCGCAATAATTTCTTCAGCGTTAATCCATCCATACTTTCTCCCACTTTCCATCCTGCGACAGCAGATATTTTTTCGGGCCAGGAAAATCATATTTAGATTTCCCTGGCCCGCCTGTTTAACCGTAGCACAAAAAGTCAGCCTTTTTTATCAGGCCAGCCTCTCTATTAAGGCCGCTTTTACAGCAGCGGGAAGATCATTGATTGACCTTTTCCATTCCCCAGGTTTGGAGCCTGCTTACCAGGGTGTCGCCGCCCTTTGCGTAGAGGTATAAGCCGTCGCTTTCCACAGGGGAATAAATACAATTGGTCATGACCGTACGATTATCATCTGTGAAAAGTTCAATCGTAGTGCTGTCCATATAAATATGTACTGTCAGCTCATCCTTGCGCACAGATTCCAAATTGCATTTCCGCACAACCGCCGACTTATTTCCGGATCGGGTACGGTCAAAAATGATTTCTCCATGAGCCAGGTCGAATTCCAAAAGTGTTTCGTGCTCCCGGGAGCTTCTAAGGCCGAAGCCGATGACATCCGCGCTTGTCTGGGTCAGATCAAAGGCCGCGAAAATCTCGCAGTGAACGTTGTCTCCGGCGGTAACCGGTATTTTCTCTTCCGCCTTAACCATCATATTGTATTGGGTTCTCGGGTCTTTTCTCAAGGTTTTCAGTTCCGGCACCGGATCAAATTTCAGCTTGCCGTCGTGGCAGACAGAAATCGTCCTCGGGGTAGAAATACTTCCGTTAAACCCGATCTCCGAACAGTCGTAAACATAGCCATGGGGATTCTGCCCGTTTTTCGCGTTTCCTAAATACCAGGGATGGAAGGACCAAGACTCCATCCACCCCATCATCAGGGTACGTCCCATATCATCCTTAAACACCTGGGGAGCGTAATAATCCAGGCCCCAGTCCACCTCTCCTACGGTCTGAGGAAAGAACCGCCCGGCGTCATAATCAAAATCCCCTACCAAATACATGGCCTTTCTGTCTTCCAGCTCCAGCGGCGCAAAAATCAGCACCCATTTGCCGTCCACCTCAAAAAAGTTTGGGCACTCCGGCATTGAGCCGTATTCTCCTCTGCTTTCCCAGATAAAGCTCTGAAACTCCCAATGGATCAAATCATCAGAATGATATAAGGCCACCCGGCCGAATTTTCCGTCCGTAGTACCTGCGGTCAAATACCATTTCTTTCCCCGCTTCCAAACCTTTGTATCCCGAAAATCATTCTGACGCATTCCCTCCGGGCACTTGGAAAGGATAGGGTTTCCCTCGTATTTCTGGAAGTGGATGCCGTCCTCAGCGGTGGCGAGGCACTCTACCTGGCCGAAGGCCTCGGTATGACCTGTATAAATAATTTTATACACACCCTCATCGTCGATACCGCAGCAGGTATAAACGCCGCCATGCTTTTCATCCCAGTAATCATACGGCTCGCTGGGAGCGACCGCCTCGGGAAGCCGCTCCCAGTGCACCAGGTCTTTGCTTCTGGCATGGGAAAGATACATCATCCCCCAGGCTCCGCTGAAGGGATAATGCTGGCAGAGCATATGGTAATAGCCGTCGATTTGAACCAAACCGCAAGGATCGTTGATCCATCCTACTGTGGGAGAATAATGGTAATCCTGCCGCCAGGGATGCTTTTGCACCTCATCCTTGACCTTCTCCATATACGCATCGGCTTCCCGCAAGGCTTGCAAATGATCTCTTTTATTCATGATATCTTCCTTTCCTCAGATAGCGTCCGCGGAAGACGGCTTCCCCTCCTCCGCGGGCGCAAACAAAATTTCAGATTATTTTTCAGCTTTCAGCAGTTCTTCCGCCACATCGTCGAACCAATCGGCGGCATTCTGTTCCACAGATTCATCTACTGCGGCGCAGAATTCCTCAGGAGTGATATCGTTCAGCGCTAAAGAAACGGCCAGAGGACCGTTATTGGTATTGGTAGTAGGATCGAATTCCAGGTCATACAGGCGAATAACACCCTCTACATTTGCCATGTCCTCAGCAATCCGGTCAATGATCTGCTGGTCGTGCTCTGTCTCGCCCTTAGGAGCCTCATATCCCTTGGCCGGGGTAAACTCGTACTGAGACTGATAGTCGCCATATACTGGCAGTAGTACAGAATCAGCTGCTCTGTCTGCTCATCCCATTTCTCAGCGCTGAAGCACATGGGAGTGCCGCCGGCTACATTGATCTGGTTGGCATTGGTGGTGCCCTCCCTCATTTCAGGCAGAGTGAAATAATCGATTTTCCCCTTCATGTCGTCGGAAAGGCTTTTGTCCAGCATCGCGCTCATTTCCCAAGACCCGATATAGTACATAGCGGTTTGCCCCGTGGTGAACAGCTCCTGGCTTCCGCCAGATCCGCCGCCGCAAAATTCTCATGCAGATATCCGTTGGCGCCCAGATCGTACAGGAACTGCGCGGCCTGCATTCCGGTAGGCTCAGAATACTTGCGGATGCCTCTGGCGCAGTCCAACAGATACTGATTGCCCTCCAGGCGGAAGGTGGTCCATTCCAAAACCCGCAGCATCGTCCAGCTCTCCACGCCGGAAATCGACATGGGGGTATAGCCAGCATCCTTCAGCTTCTGACAGGTCGCCATAAAATCATCCAGATACTCTGGGGCTCTGCGCCGGCGTTTTCAAAATATTCGGTATTGTACCAGAACATCTCAATGGTATACTGGCTGGGCAATCCAATTACAGTGCCGTCAGAGAATTTACACCAGTCAAAGGCCGCAGGATAGAAATAGTCCGCTATATTATTATCTTCGCAGAACTGGGTCAAATCCTTCAATACGCCCTCCTGATACAGCTGCGCGGTATAAGGATCCGGATCCTCGTCGAACATATCCGGGGCGTCGTTGGCGGCGATCAGTGTTTTGATTTTCTGCAGATAGGTAGGACGGTCCGCGATATAGATATGATCCCAGGAAACATTCGGATTCACCTCATCCTTATACTTTTCAAGGACGTAATCCAAGCACTGGTAAGAGGAAGATCTTCCGACCGTATGGTGTAAATCGTCCAGTGCTTTTCCGGCTGGTCGGCGCCGCTATTGTTTTCGCCGCCGGCGCTCTCCGTCTGAGAAGACTGGGGCTCGGAGCTTTCACCGCTCCCGCCTTGACTGCATGCCGTGACCGGCGCCAGGCCCATCAGCGCCGCTAATCCCAGGGCTAAAATTTTTGTCTTTTTCATACGTTCCTCCTTTAATACTGCTTTATTTTGAGGCGGTCAAGCCGGTTTGCCTGCACGCCTTAAGCACTTATTCGGTCAGAATTTTTCTCAAGGCAAGCACAGTTGAATCCAACCAAAGCTAATGTTCGTATTGAAGCATGATTGCTTATCAAATCTTGGACTGCACCTTTGCTCTGGATTCTCATAGAATGGTTTATCATGACAGGCTTATCGGCGAAAGCTCTATTTTTCTATTGAATAAGAACTCTTGAACCTGATATGCGGTAGGAATAGAAGCCTGAGCTCCCTTTCGGGAAACTGTCACCGATGAGGCGCAGTTGGCATAGTCCACCGCTTTGCCGACATTCCACCCTTCCGCCAGTTTCACGGCAAACGCTGCGTTGAAGGTATCTCCCGCGGCGGTGGTATCTATCACAGGTACCTCTGGAGGAGCAAACAGCCTTTCCTCATTCTTGCCTAAATAAAGCGCCCCTTTGCCGCCGAGAGTCACCAGCAGCCGATTTGCTCCTTTTCTCAGAAGTCTTTTCCCCGCTTGGAGAACCTCCGCCATGCTGCTGCCGGCTTTCATATTTGCCAGCTTAAAAAGCTCTACTTCGTTAGGCGTCAAATAATCCGCATACTGAAAAAGCTCCTCCGGGAAATTCTCCGGGACCGGCGCAGGATTTAAAATCACTGTTTTTCCCAGGCTTTTGGCCTTCTTCGCCGCATATACTACACTTTCCAGCGGAATTTCCATTTGCAGCAGCAAAAGGTCACAGTCATGAAACAGCGCCCTTTGCGCTTTCAGATAATCTACATCGCACCGGGCGTTGGCGCCGCTTACTACAATAATGTTGTTCTCTCCCCTGTCGCTGACGCACACCACCGCCATACCGGTGCTTTCTTTTTCGCAAATTTTCATATGCGCCGGATCCATACCGGCTTCCTTCAAGCTTTTTTGAATCAGGAGGCCTGCGTCATCTGAGCCTACAGCGCACAGGAAGCATCCGATTCCTCCTAATTTTCCCACAGCGCAGGCTTGGTTGGCGCCCTTCCCTCCCGGCAGTCTTTCCATGCTTTTTCCAAGGACGGTTTCTCCTACGGCAGGAATCTGCTTCACATGAATAGACAAATCTACATTAGCACTGCCTACAATCAATATTTTTTTCATCGCTCTCCTCCGCTATCTCGTGGATTCCCTCACAATCAGCCTGGCGTCTAAATTAACCACCTTATGCTCCGGATCCTTTCCGTTAATCAAGGATAAAAGAATCGAAGCCGCTTTTCTCCCCATTTCCCGCACAGGCTGCTGGATCGTCGTAAGCGCCGGCGAAATCATCTTTCCAAATTCGATATCGTCAAAGCCGATCACCTCTACCTGCTCCGGAACATTAATCTTGAGCTTCCGCAGAGCGTTCATAGCGCCGATGGCCATCGTATCGTTGGAAGCAATCACGGCTGTAAAACGGATCTGATCCTCATAAAGCTCCATGATGGCTTGATATCCGCTGTCTACCGTATAGTTCCCGTATTTCACCAGATCCTCCTGATAAGGAATTTGGTACTGGGTCAGGGCCGCCCGGTAGCCCTCTATTCGATCCACTGAAGTAGAAAGCATGGCGGGGCCGGAAATAAAAGCTATATCTGTATTTCCGTGCCGAATCAGGTATTCGCAGGCGGTAAACAGGGCATAGTCGTTGCAGACGAAGACACCCGCGCCGTAATGGCTGTGACGGATATTTCGGTCTACCAGCACATACGGAACGTCATACTTTTTAAACAAATCGTAAGCGTTGCTGTATCGGCTCTGCACTGACGCCAAAATAATCCCATCTACTTTTTTGGCAATAAATGCCGAGATGTATCCATCCTCTTTCTCTGAAGAAAAATTTGTATTGCCCAGCAAAACCAAATACCCGTTTAAGCTGGCGATTTCTTCTACTGCTTCTACCAGTCTTGGAAAAAAGGGATTGGTAATATCTGGGACAATTAAGCCGATGGTTTTCGTTTTCGCGTTCGTGCCTGCAGAAAACACTGGGCTCACCTGATACCCCATCCGGTCTAATAACTCTTGGATTCTTTTCCGAGTGGCGTCGCTGACTCCTTCTGCTTTTTGGTTTACTACGCGGGAAACTGTGGCTTTGGATACTCCGGCAATTCTCGCGATTTCATCCATTGTTACCCGCACCGCCGTTTCCCCTCTTTTCCTGCGCAGATCTTTGTATCCTATTCACAAATTCAGTTTGGAGAAACAGCGTTACGTGTTTCTGTTGCTTTCTGTTTCCAATCATAAATAAGTAACATTGTTTCGTAAATAACACATATTATATAAAATATCTATTCACTATTTGTTGTTTTTATCTATTAAACGCATATTTTCAGGCGAGAAACATGATTCTATTTTTGAAACTTGCAATCCTCCTTAATGTTTCGTAAAATTCACGTTTGCTTTACGCAACCTTGTTTCTTTTCCGTCCCTTCAAGAAATTCAGAAACAGCCGAATTTGTTTTCACAGGAATTTTTTTCTTCAGACTAGGCACGCAAGGTTCAGATGTGCTATAATAATTTTGTCTGGCCAAATCATAAAATCACCTGCCGGATAAGATAAGTTTTTTCGACTAATACGAGAAGAGGGTAATTATGGATCGCTCTATGGAATTAAAGTTTCAAAGCTTCGCTCCTATGATTTCAAACACTCCGCTGCTTGAAATCCAATACAAATACCGGGGAAATGACCGGCGGATTTTCGCAAAGGCGGAATATTATAATCTTTCCGGCAGCATTAAGGATCGGGTCGCCTTTCATATTTTAAAAAAGGCCTATGAAAGCCATGCCATCCAGAAAGGAGACTGTATCGCCGAGGCCACCAGCGGTAACACAGGGATTGCTTTTTCAGCGATGGGCAGCTACTTAGGCCATAAGGTGGTTATTTATATGCCGGATTGGATGAGCCGGGAACGCATTTCACTGATGGAAAGCTATGGAGCCAAGGTTCGCCTGGTCTCCAAGGAGGAAGGCGGCTTTTTAGGCTCAATCCAAATGACGGAGGAGCTGGCGAAGCAAGGAAATGTGTTTCTCCCCCGGCAATTCTCCAATGAGGACAATGTAGAAACCCACTATCTTACTACTGGTGAGGAAATCGTACGTCAGCTCTCCGCCCTGGGCTTAAAAGCGGATGGAACGGTAGCCGGTGTGGGAACCGGGGGCACTGTAATGGGAATCGGAAAAAGGTTGAGGGAAGAAAACCCGAGCTGTAAAGTATATCCCCTTGAGCCTTCTAATTCTCCCACTCTTTCCACTGGCTATCGGGTTGGAAAGCATCGCATTTACGGGATTTCAGATGAATTTATTCCCAGCATCGTAAAGCTGAACGAGCTGGATCAGGTGATCTCTGTAGATGATGGAGATTCTATTCGTATGGCTAGAATGCTTTCTCAGCAATTAGGGATCGGCGTAGGAGTTTCCTCCGGCGCTAACTTTTTAGGCTCCGTCATCGCCCAAGAGCGTCTTGGCAAAGACAGCGTGGTTGCCACCGTATTCGCTGACGATAATAAAAAGTATTTATCCACTGATTACTCGGTTCCTCAGCCCGCAAAAGAAGGTTACCTTACTAACGATATTCAGCTAATGAACGTGGCTGCCTATCGGTAGTCTTACTTATAAAAGAGCTCTGCCGGATAATTTTTCCTGCAAAGCTTTTTCATTACTTATCCAACACCTAAAAAACCATTTTCCGCGAGGAACGAATTCAAATAAAAAAAGCCCTGTGCTCATAATGAGCACAGGCTTTTGCCATGCATCTAAATTTTCTGAATATATTCCGCGGAAACATAACCGGAAACACCTGTACTGGTAACAATCTGATACCAACCGCTGGTCTCTGAGATAATGGTGACAATATCATCTTTATAAAGGGAGCCTACCACATCAGCATTAACACTCGGAGCTTTCCGGACATTTAAGCTGCTGCCGGCATCGACCACTACCTTGCCTTTTTGTGTGGTGTCTGCGCTGCCATCCCGGAACACCGTGTATAGCAGATATTCAGATCTACCCTTCCGTTAATACCGTCCACTGTACCGCTTTCGCTGTACTGCCACATATCAACTGGGAAGCAGTTATCAAAAATTTCAGTATCGTTCGGCGTAGATGTCCATGCCGCCATCCAAATGTTATTGGCGCTGATCTCATCGTAATATAAATAATCCTGAATCACCGTCTTGCTTGCGTAAACCATGGGAAGATAGCCCGCGTCTCTAATAATTTCACAGAAAGCGTTTACCATATCCGTATTTACACGCCGCTGAGATACGTTCAAACGGTCCGGTTCCTCAATATCGAACGCAATGGGATAGGATAAGTCAGATGGTGCAATGTTATTGGCCTCTAAAATATCCAATAAAAACTCAGCTTCTTTTTTAGCCTCCTCTACAGTATCAGCATAACTGTAATGATACAAGCCGAAAGGCAACCCGGCTTGCTTAGCGCCTGTTACGTTCTGAACCAAAGAGGCATCCGTCTGATCATCAATTTCTTCCCAGCCAAAACCCGCACGGATCATCGCGTAATCGATCCCGGCTGCTTTTACTTTCTTCCAATCAATCGTACCCTGGTGCTCAGATACATCAATCCCGCTGAGCCCAACCGACATTTGGAACATAGCGGTTTTCACTGTGCCTGTACTGTCTTTGACATCTACATACATTTTGTACCGGCCAGGAGTATTGGGCCTCCAGGTATAGCTGGAACTGCCGCTGTAGTCTTTTAAGGTTTGTATAGAACCGCCGATCAGTTCAGCGCGGTAACGATATTGATACCCGCCGGCACCGCCTTTTGCGGAAGCGACCAATATAACGTCGTGGTCAGGTTCGATAGAAACCAGCCCCCCGAAATTAGACGCTCCTGAGGGTGAGAAGGAAATTTCAAACGGCCCGGTAACTTCAGGCTTCAAATAGGCATTATTCGTGCTGCCGGGAGCGGCTCCTCCTTTTTTCACCAGCACCGCCTGTACCGCCTCAATCGGCTTGGCATAATCGGTCGTTCCGGACGTCGCACCATTGCAGGCCCAGCCAAGCCCAGCCATATCCGGTAACGTAGGACCGGTAATAAATATCATACTGAGAGGAAATATCACCCGTCAGGCTGATCTCGATAGCTTCCATACGCTTGCCGGATCCCGCCTTCGCGCTGCTGGCACCATTGCTCACCCAGCTCTGCCAGCCGTAGGTTTGTAAATACGTGCGGTATTTTACCGAAGAATTTCCAAGAGACTGGGCACCGGCCTTCAAGGAAACCCGAAGGCCTTCCGTCTTTTTGCCTTGCCCCGCCAGTCCGCTCGTAGCTTTATCCGCTACCGCCGGCTGCCAGCCGCCGGAAATATACGTCTGATAAGTGACTGAAGGAGGAGCTTCCTTATAGGGAGTCGCTGTGCTGCCAGGAGCTGCCCCGCCTTTTTTCACCAATACAATCTGAATCGCTTCTATCCGTTTTGCGTAACCCGCGGAGCCTGCCGACTGGCCATTGCAGGCCCAGTCCAGCCAGCCAAAGGTCTGAGAATGGACCCGGTAATACACATCATAGCTTGAGGCGATAGAGCCTGTTAGCTTAATTTGAACCGCTTCCACCCGTTTTCCAGAGCCTGGTTTCCCGCTTGTCCCGCCATTTGAGGTCCAGTCCTGCCAGGCATAGGTTTGCAGGTAGGTTCGGTACTGAATAGAAGAACCGGCAAAAGAAACAGCCTTGTCCTGCAAAGATATTTTAATACCTTCTATTTGCTTGGCTTGTCCCACGGTTCCACTGACAGCATTATCTAATACGCTGTTCTGCCAGGCACCGGACAGATAACTTTGATAGGATACCGCCGGAGGCAGCTCTTTATAAGGTGCTGCCGTGCTGCCAGGAGCCTTTCCGCCCTTGGGCACTAAAACGATTTGAATAGCCTCCAAGCGCTTGGCATAGCCCGCGCTGCCGGCAGAGGCGCCGTTACAGGCCCAGTCCAGCCAGCCGAACGTTTGGGCGTGAACCCGGTAATATACATCGTATTGAGTTGCCAAAGCACCGGTCAGTTCAATCTGAATGGCTTCCAAACGCTTGGCTTCCCCGGTAGTACCACTAGAAGCTCCGTCGCTGACCCAATCCAGCCAGCCATAGGTCTGGACATGAGTTTTATAACGAATGCCGCCCTGGGAAGCTGGGGCTGAGGTTTTAATCTGGATAGCCTCAAGTCGTTTGGCCAAGCCAGTAGTGCCAGCGGAAGCGCCGTTAGCAGCCCAATCTTGCCAGCCAAAGGTCTGGACATGAGTTTTATAGGAAACATCTACGGTAGTCGCAGCTTGTTTAGCCTCTGTACTGCTGCTAATCTCTGCGGAAGGCATTCCGGCACTTGCTGAAAGGGAGGTGCTGTTGGTTCCTGAACTCACCGGCTCTGAAGAAGACTGACTGTTCTCTGAATCCACCTCAGAAGAAGCCTCCGGAGTCCGGGAAGACGATGACTCGTTCTTTAAACCACTATCGTCAGCCCGAGAAGAAAGTCCAGAAGACACGCTGCCGGTCTGCGAAGACGTTTCTGAAGATATGCCCTCGCTTACCGGCTGCGAAACCACAGTCGAAGAATCCTCCGTAGGGGTAAGCGCCAATGCGTTTAAGCCGCCTGTCACCGCAAACATACATACAAATACACTTGCAATAATTCGTTTAATAGCTTTCATCCTTCGCCTCCACATAATTCCACATTCGCTGTTACCAGTCTACATAATATATAGACTAAAGGAAACAACAAAAATTGTCAATGACTTTCCTTAGAATCCCTTTGTAAAATTTTAGTAAAAAAATTATTTGGTCTTTGCTTGTTTTATATTCCCTCCAATCAATTAAATTATGAGGAATTTTCCTCATATCGGTATGGAATCATTATATGGGATAATTATTAAAAAGTAAAGAGAAATTTTCCGAACGTCTTTAGATAGGGTGCGGTTTCATGATTTCGTTCGAACCATTGAGAAAAATTTTAAAAGAAAGAGGTATTAGTACCTATTACCTAAGAAATAAATGTGGATTTAATAATTTAGACAGCAAGACAATCCAAAGGCTTATGGCAGACGAATCCGTTTCTACAAATACTTTAGACGCTTTATGTAAGATTCTAAACTGTGACGTATCAGAAATCATAGAGTTTTCACCTGACATCCACTCTCATAAAGAGAAAGATTAAAAGCGTATTTCGTATGAAATACCGCTTTTTACCGATCATTTTAGTGTTGCTTTTTCTTTCTGTTGTAAAATACAAAAAATAAAGACATCGTCTTTCTAGGTTAAAGGAAAAGTGCCTGAACACTCAATGTTCAGGCACTTTGGTGGGCCATCAGGGACTCGAACCCCGGACCGACCGGTTATGAGCCGGATATTAAATCCGTGTTTTATTTAGATTTCATGCGGCTTTCAGGATTATACTGACTTGCATGTGACTTGCATGGATTCAAATACTCATTTAATTTATCCATATGTTTTTCTTTATATAGCTTATCCAAATGCGTATAAATCATTAATGTAGTTTTGATATCACTATGGCCTAATTGATCTCTAGCTGTTAAAACATCTACACCCGCCCGGTACAATAGACTGGCAAAGGTGTGCCTTAACCAATGCGGGGTAAATGCTGGGATCCTCATTACGACTCCGTGCGGGTCAAATTTATTTATTTTTCCGCCGTAACCGTATTTTACATTTAGATCTAATAGATAACTATCCCACATACATCTCCAAGCCTGATTTGTCATCATTTTTCCCCTAGCACTGTGAATGACATGCATACATAAAGGAAACTCCGAGTCTTTTTCATTCCTCAAAAAGTCAATCAAAACTTGTGGTATTCTTACTATGCGAATTCCCGCTTCCGTTTTGGTAGTCTTAATATGCGGTTTTCCATTTATCATTTCCGCTGATTTTGTCACGGAGATTGTGCCTGTGTTTAAATCCACATCAGCCCACGTTAAAGCTGTCGCTTCACCTCGCCTTAATCCCGAGTAAAGCATAAGCATAGCAGCGCGTTGTGCCCTGTGCGGGGTTTCTCTTATCCATCGTTGCTGATCGTCGGTTAATGCGTCTCTATGAAATTCCGGCGCGATCTTTGGTATTCTCACATAGTCAGCCGGATTGAAATCAATAGCTCTATTTTCAATAGCAAGCCTAAATATTTGAGACGCAGTGTTTCTAATTGCTTTTAATGTATTCTTCGCCAGTTTAGTTTCATTAATTATAGATTGTATATCTGCCGGTAGAATTTCAGAAAGAGATTTCATATATAATGGAGACAAATGATTTCTACAATAATTTTTGTAGGAATTAAGCTGTGAAACAGATACTCCATCGGCCTCTTTGGATTTTAAAAATTTTTCTGCCCAATCTCCAAAAGAATCTCTCATAGAAGTAATATTAATCCCTTTCCCCATGAGAATCCGCACTTCGTCAGCTTTCTTTTGTACTTCCTTAGGAGTCCCCCCATACACCGTCTTATATTTCCGCTTTCCGTCTACGGTGCCTAAATATATCTGCATAGCATATCTTCCGTCCGGCCTCTTTTTCACTCTGCTTTTTGCCATAATAAAAACCACCTCCAAAGTAAGACTTGCCAAGCCTACCCAGAAAGTGGTATAATTTTGTTGTTCGGACGGAATTATCCATTTTGGGTAAGCTGTTCTATTTTATCCCCCATCGGCTGCAACCGGTGGGGGTTATTTCGTTAATAATTGTCGTTTAATATCAATTATGTTATTGTTATCACTTAGCTGATGTTGTTCTAATAAGCGCAAATATTTCAAAGTCTTTCTTTTAATTTCTTTATTCATCTTTTCGTTCTTCACTATGTATTCAATAGAGCTAATCGTATATGGTTTAACAATATAGTTAGTGGTCACTGGGAACAAATCACTTATAATAAAAACTCTCTCTTTTCCGGCAATTTTTCCTATATGATAATATATGCAATTTCCTTTTCCTCTTTTTATTTCTTCTCTTTCAATCTTACGTTTATAATTTTCGACCTGCGTGCTCATAGGAATTAGCCATATTATCCCCGATTTGTCTTTTAACGCATAATAGTGAGGCCTTCTTTCGCTTTTATTTTGCATCCAATGCTTACTTGGGAAATCAGTAAAATATTGGTCTGATACAATGTATAAACCATGTTCAACAAAATCCATTATTTCCTCCGTACACAAAGAAACGCCCAACCGATAAACGATTGGGCGAATTTCACACCTGTTTTTGTACCCCGCACACAGGTAGGCGGCAGTCGTAAGCAAGGCGTACTTTTATACCCCGCTGACGCCATGCGGCAACAAGTACATTCAGCAGACCTCCGTAATATACTTGTTTGCAGATCCATTCTCTGCACTATTATTATACTCTTTTCCGTAAAAAAGTAAACACGCCCAAATTGAATTTTAACTTTTTATTTTACAATTTTTATTGTTCTTTAGCCTATTTTCCCGCTCCTTGCGGGTGGTTTTTATTTTATGGCATACCTACCCTCTCAAATTCTTTCATATCAATATCAGGATTCAAATACAGGCGGTCTGTTGCTTTACAATACTCACCCACAACAGTCAAGGGAGCATCATGATACATATCTAGCAAATAATAACAGCCAGGTGTCACCTCCGTCCATAGGTATCTTTGGATAGTATTATAATGCAACTCTTCCTCTTCTGGGTGAGAAATTTGTTCTTCAACTAGATTGCTTCTTCTGCCAACCTAGCTTCTTCCGCCAACCTGGCCTCTTCCGCCAGTCTAGCCTCTTCCTGCTGGCTTGCAAGGGAAGCCTCAGCATCGGTTAATGTTTTCCATTTGTTACCATCGCCCTTACATCTTCCGGCAAAGCGTCATACTGCTTTCTGGCTTCCGCTATTGCCGCTTCACTATCCAGGGTAACCTCTCCTATTTGGTTGATAACATTTTCTACGCCTTTGGCCTGGTCAGATTTCTTCTTTAACTCATCGTATGCTTTCTCCGCGTCTGTCAATACTTTTAGATTTTTTACTAGCGGCTTTGCTTCCTTTGACATGCTGTCATAGGCTTTTCTGGCTTCTTCAATGGCCTTTTTACTATCTAACGTTACTGTGCCAATATCATTAATCTTTTTAGTGACTTCCTTGGCCTCTTTTTCCATTGCCGCCTTTTTTGCTTTATCTTCTACCGTAATTTCAATTTTGTTGCTGATAATCTGGTCTTTATATTTTACATAAATGCTTGTTTTTCCTTCTGATACACCCGTCACAATGCCTGACAGGTATCTTCTTCTTCTGCTCTCGAAAATGTAGCAACTTTTTCATCATCTGTACAAAATTCTAGTTGTTCGCTATCGGCATTTTCCGGAGTAAGCAAAACTGTTAGTGCCGAGGTTTCTTTTAAATCGAGTATCGGAACCGTTCCCTCCAATTTAATTTCCGTAGGCTCAGGAGCTGAACAACCTGCTAAAATCAAAAGTATACCAATAGCTAGGGTAAGAATACCAGATAAACCTTTTTTCATTTTTAACACCCTTTCCTATTTTTTCTTTGCTATAAATCCGGTTACTTTTATTCAAGCTGGAGAGACTGAAGTGTTCGTCAAATTGTCCAATAACTAACGTTGCGAATTTGGGAATGAATTTTATAAAACCTCTTGATTTTAAATTTTTGTGTGCTATAATATAGGCACAAAAAGAACAAACGTTTTATAAAGAGAGGGGCGGAAAATATTGAAACAGAATACTAAAACGAATACGGCAGATCTTAAAAGCGAATCGAGTGTGGTCTTTGGCCCCTCTGATGAGGAAGAAAAAATTGAACTTCAATTATTAAATTCCATACGAAATTCGTCTAACCAAACAGCCGCAATGAAAATAGCTACTTCAATAATCCTTTATGCCTTAGAACACCCTCAATCATTCCGACAACAGTTCCGCGATCTTCCGATGGAATAAGGCGAAATAATTTAATCAGTTGTTGTTCGGAATCTGAAAGTCCATCATCGGAAACGATGGTGGGCTTTTCACTTTCTATTGGAACATTATATCCTTGTAACCACAAAGGGTTAATTGAGAGCGATTCCGCAATACTCACAGCCACATCTATTTTAGGAGCTCGTTGCCCTAACTCGTATCTATTAATAGTTTGTGCTGGAATACCCGTTATTTTTTCCATATCTGCTAAGGTGAGCCCTTTACTAGTTCTATATTCCTTTAATCGTTCTGATATAGTTTTAATGCGGTCCACTTGTTTCACCCCCTGTTTATTGTATTATATCCCAATCCATCACCAATTGCAATAAAAAAATCAAAATTACTATTGACAGAATAACCGTTCTGTGATATTATTAAATCACCAAATGGTGATATCGGAGGTGAAAGGATTGGATTTGCAAAGATTAAAAGGTGAAATTGTTGCTGTATACGGTACACAACTTGAGTTTTCTAAAGCTATTGGCTGGCATAAAAACAAAGTGTCTAAAATGGTATGCGGCAAGTATAAGCCAGATACAGACGAAGTAGCGGCTATTGTATCAGCATTACATTTAACAGAACAACAGTATTGGAATATTTTTTTGCCAAATTTATCACCAAACTGTGATAAAAGTACATCTTTCAACTTAAAACGCAACACTCAAAATCACTAAGAAAGGAAGCGGGGTGAGAGATATGAAAATTACGATCAAGCGGAGCCAAAAGAAATAGCCGCCCTTGTAGTAGCGATACAAGAGCGGACTGTATTGTCGGATAACCTTATTGTGGAAAGAGATTCACTTATTACTGTACCTGAGGGAATCTGTGAGCCTAAATTCCAAAATAAGTCTTGAACTTTAACAATTCAGAAGATTTTATGATAATCCCCAAGTTAATAAATGATTGGACAACTGGTTGTTGTGTGGAAGCAGTATTTGATATATCTACTAACTTCCCTATCTCCTGTCTTATCATTGACCTACTTTGTATTCCTAATAAATAAGCTCTTGTTCCAAGGCATAATCCATTATTCATCTTAGTATGAAAAGCTCCTTGGTTCAATAAAAATACAGGAGAGCCGCTAGAGCCAGGGAAACAAGACATATCTGCTAAGAATTGTGGCTCTCCTTGGAAATTATAGCTAGGATGAGTTGCTGTAATTCCTTGACGGAAAACTGGCAAATTATTGGCTCGATCCCATATGCCATTCGGATATCCTATCATTGTGAGGGTTTCTATTGCATCTAAATTATTCCATTCTTTTTCGGTAGGTATTAAATGTTCAGGAACTGAGGCAAACAACAATTCTATATTATAAGATTGTTTAAGGAATTTAATTTTGGGGCTAATCACAAATATTGCTAAATCTACTTTAGAATTTGGGTGAAGAATCGCTTCCTTGCATATAAACTCTATGAAATAGCGATTTTGGGAGGGACCTTTAATAGTATAAACAACTCGCACTTTAGAGCAATTACCAACAACATGCTTATTGGTTACTAACACAGGTATCCCCTTATTTTCATCTGTATCAAATGTGAAATGAAAAGCAGTCGCAGATCCTATTTCTTTTTCATGATCATCTAACATCGTAACTCTCACTGTTGAAAGCATACAGGTTTCAGACAAGCTATAATCCATTAAAATCATCTCCTTCCTGCTTTATTATATCGCGGGTCTGGAGGAAAGACAAGTAGAAGGAAGCGGGGTGAAAAATTGAGGACAAACAAAAGAAAAGCTCCTATTGGGCCACAACAGGAGCAAATCGAGTATTTGGAAACTTTAACTTTCATTTTGTGCGTCTTGATTGCCAGTCTCACAATCACCGTTTTCGTGTTGTCTGTCAGATTCAGCGGTTTTCGTGATTTCGTCATCGATATCATTCACCGGCAATCCGTTATTTTCCAAAATCTGAGTAAGGTCTTGTATGGAGAGTAATAAATCTTTTTGAATTTCGGATAGCGCCCCCTTGTGTTCTTCGCAATTATTATCTATTGAAATAGTTACCTCATTTACTTGGTGAACGTTTTCGGACTGATTGTCAGAGGAAGTAAAAAATACGGAATATATTTCCAACAATAGCATAAGCAGGCCAAAAATAAATGCGGTTGTGGCTTGGTGCTTTTTTAAAGTTTCTTCAAGGGACTTTTTCTTTGGTACATCATCTGGGATTACCGTATCCAGTACATCTGATACCCTCTCAACACTTTTGTCATCTAACTGAACTTCACGGTTGCTTGATGAATTCCAATCTAATGAATCTAGTGGAACATTTTTAAGGATCTCTAAACTATCAAAAAGTATTTTTGATTGTCTCTGTTCAAAACTTTTTGAAATGTTTATTAATGCAGATGTCATGGAATCTAAAATATTGAAACTAAATTTATCTAACAATGATTCCGCTGTTTCTGAAACCGAGATAAACCCTTTCAACAATTGCTTGTATTGTTCAGAATCAAAATAGTTTATTAAATTGTCAAATGATTCATTATTTTTAATCATGCTGTTCACCTCCTCCCTATTGACATTTTACCACTCGTTGAGAGGACAGGCAATCAAACCAAAATAAAATAGCCGCACTCAGGCGGCGGAAAGGAGAAAATCAATATGCGGAAAACTTTATGTTATGCGCCAAAATGGACATCTGGGAAAATGGATTTACCGATGTATCCAAATTTAACAGTAAACGATGTATCTGTTTATTTACGCAAATCGGAAGCTACAATTAAACGCTGGTTGTCTGAAGGAATCATACCGGGATTCAAAATTGAAAGAGAATGGTTTATACCCAGAGATAAATTTTTACAGGAAATTGAAAGGAGGACAAGCCAGTTTGACAGTAAATAAGAAAGATATTGTGTTACTGGTTTTAGTTTTCGCTGTCTCTTTTTTAGTCAGCTGGACCATCAATCTGCTTATTTAATTCTGAAAGGAGGACAAGCACATGAGCCCAGAAATGACGGTAGCGTTTATCGTTCTGGCGGTATGGAGCGCCGTATTCACAGCGGCATATATCGGCGAGCGGTACCGGAACCGGAAGCTGAGGAACGCTTTAAAGAAGAAAAGGAGCCGGTACATAAGAGAGGTGAGTTATGGAAATGAAACAATCTATCTGTGACAAAGACTGCTTTCACTGCCGTTTTTCAGATTGTGTTAATCACTACGGCCCATATACTGAGGCGAAAGACATTAAAAAGGCTTTGAATGGGCAAAAGAAAAGCCGCCCCATGACGGAACGGCAATTATTTCTTCATGAGATAGAATCTTCTATTATGTCCATTAAATGAATAGGGTCAAGTTGAAATAGTGTACAACGTTGTGCAATGTCTAATACAATCTCCAAATACATAGAAACATCTGAAATGAATACTACATCTATTTGTATATTTTCAGTCATATCAACAGCTTTAATTCCATATGAAATGTACCTTCCCACGTATGGGTGAAAAAGTGATTCTTTAACAACCAGGTACACGGTCAAATAAATCCTCCTCATTTTTAAAAATTCCCACATCTAAGTCGAAATAAACCATTAACCTCAGCAATACAATCGACCCAGGCAACACTAAACCTTTTTCGATTTGCTGATACCATCGCACCGATATGGATACAATATCAGCTACTTGTTCCTGAGTAAGAGAGCGCTCTGATCTTGCGTGATAAATTTCTCGTGCAAATGTTGACTTTATTGACATTGACATTTCCTCCTTTGTTAAGAAGGATAAATCAATCTGTGACTTAACGCCACGAATCATGAATTCAGTTTATCAAAAATGACGAAATTTTTCGAATATTGTCGAATTAATCCTATCCTTCTTATGACTAAAGGATACATGAAAACTCAATAAAATCCTGTTCCTTAAATAAAGGTTAAAAAAGCCGTCCTGTAATATTCACAGAACGGCAGTGAGATCAACCTACTTTATGAAATTCTTTCTCATGTTGTGTCAGACGCTTTTCACCAGAAGAAATATCCTCCCAAGCCATCTTCAAACTGGATTCTAGAGAATCAAAGCGGTCGTTCATTTCTTCTCGCATAGCGTTCATTCCAACACGCAATTCTTCTTGGCCTTGTTCCAAGGTTGCTTGACCCTGTTTTAAACTTGCAATATCTCCTTGCATCTGCTCTAAAATAGCAAGAATCTTTTCTTCATTATTCACATCAATCCCTCCCTATTCAATCCATGTTTCTACTATACCACGGTATGCTACCCCGGTCAATCTCATTTGTTGATTTCCGGCTTATCCGTCCGACCTACTAAATAGTCGATGGATACGTCGAAGTAGTCAGCAAGGGTAATGAGTTGATCAAATGCTGGGTTTCTCTCGCCGATTTCATAGCTTTGTATTCCTCTTTCGCTTGCTCCAACTTCAACAGCAAGCTGCTTTTGTGTTAGCCCTTTTTTCTTACGAATAATCCTAAGTCTTTTTGCAAAATCGTTCATGTCATATCCTCCTTAAAAAACTGGGGATTGACACGCACAAACAATCGTGTTATTATAAAAGCATAACACGTACAAATATGCGTGTTCAATCTAGAAAGCGAGCGGGTGATGAAAAATATAAAATTGATAGAAAGACGCAACAAAATAGGCCTTACGCAAGTAGAAGTTGCAAAAAAGGCCGGCGTTTCAGAACGCGCCTATCAGAGTTATGAAGCGGGGAAACGTCAGCCAAACGTTCAAACCGCTAAACTGATAGCCAAAGTATTGAAAAGCACAGTGGAAAAGCTTTTCTAAGGAAAGGATAACACAAAGGCAAAAAAAGGACAAGCAGAAAGGAGCAAAAACGTGGATTACGAAAAGGAAATTGCAATATTGCGGCAGGAAATTGAGGAATTGAAAAGCCGAAAGCCCAAAATCATTAACACTACTTTCTATAAAATAGCGGATCAGGAATGCGATGAATTTTTCGAGCGGGTTAAACAGGAAAATCAAAATTATTCAGGCCGGTTACTTTGCAAAAACGCCGCAAAGGACGCTTATTGTGAACGGCACAATTTATTTGGAAAAGATAGAAAAACTCCTTCCAGATACATTACTTCGGAAGAATCCGCAAAAGAATTTGTCGCTTTATTCAAATTGTTTTTAGCTATTTATCAAGGCTACTTAAAGAATGGAGTAAGATATAATGCCAGTTAATAAAAAGAAAAGCCGCCCTCGCGACTGGCATCACGAAGGGCGACACACGAAAAACAACTGAATATATTTTAAACCAAAACAGGAGGTTTGTCAAATGAGTTATGACGCTTTGGCCCAAATCAGGGCATTCACGTAGAAAAAGACGACGCTTTAAGCTACGCGATGGACGCTTGCGGAATTGAACCTCAAAAAGGAAAAAAGATTGACCCGGAATTCGCTCAAATGTTAGAAGAATGGTTCTTTTCGGGAAACTGGATTTAAAAGGAGAAAACATCATGGATAAATTAATTCTTACTGTGCATAGATCATCCACCATTACCAGCAACCTGGTACGGCTTCCGGATGACGCTATAGAAATCGTGCGGCAGATCCAGCTTGAAAGCGGGCTGTCCGCCTCTAGTATTGTGGCGCAGATTTTACGCTGGGCGCAAAACAGAGTGGAAATAAAAGAAATCTGATAGAACGGAGCGGTAAATATGCGATTAACCCATTGGAAAAAGCTGTCCAACCCGAATTATCTCGGCGCATACAGCATTGAAGACAATAAGGACTTAATTTTGACCATCAGCAAGGTACAGCAGGAAACTGTCACCGGCCCGGACGGAAAAAAAGACGAGTGCATCGTCTGCTATTTTTCTGAATCAGAAAACCGATGATTTTAAACAGCACAAACGCTAAACAGATTCAAAAGCTTTTAAACACTCCATACATAGAAAAATGGATTGGCCACAAAATTCAAATTGGAATCGAGAAGGTTCGGGCATTTGGAGATATTGTGGAAGCGCTTAGGGTGAGAAAGTTCCTTCCCAAAAATATTGAGATCAAATGTGAGCGCTGCGGAAACAATATCACAGCTTCCGGAAATATGAGCGCGGAACAGGTAGCTGAGTACGCAAAGAAAAAGTTTGGAAAGAATCTGTGCGTTACCTGCGGTAAGGCGGCTGCGGCCGAAAACGGCCGTCAGAAAACGGAGGCGGAAAATGCTGAAGCTGACCAGTAAAAATTATTACAGTCAAGAAGCAAATCAGGCCTATTGGTCTGCCAGCTTTATCAAATCCATGATGGATTGTCCCGCCAGAACCATTGCTGAACTGGAAGGTAAATATTTCAGACCTGCAACTGTCTCTCTCTTAATAGGCTCTTATGTGGATTCCTATTTTGAGGGGACGCTGGAGCAATTCAAGGGAAACCACCCGGAACTGTTCAAACGTGACGGCACGTTAAAAGCCGAGTATTTAAGAGCCAATGACATGATACGGAGAGCAGAACAGGATCCGGTTTTTATGGAATACACACGCGGAGAAAAGCAGGTTATCCTGACCGGAGAGATCGAGGGATTGCCCTTTAAAGCAAAGCTGGACATATACCAGCGTGGAAAGCGGATTGTAGATCTTAAAACTGTTAAAGACATGGAACCAATGTACCGGCCTGGGCAAGGAAAGCTTTCCTTCGCCGAATATTGGAACTGGCCTCTCCAAATGGCTGTTTACCAAGCAGTGGAAGGCCATAGGCTCCCATGTTATTTAGCTGTGATATCTAAAGAGGATCCGTCAAATATCGCTGTGATAGAAATCCCGCAGCACACACTGGACGCAGAAATGGAGGTATTAAAAGAACGCCTCCCCTATTTTGACGCTGTCAGAACAAAGGTTATTGAACCTCCAAGGTGTGAAAAATGCGATTACTGCCGTGCCACTAACCGACTTTCCGGGCCTGTCAGCCTGGACGATTTAATAGAATTTGAAGGAGGAGTAATATGAATAAAATTGTTATCTGCGGAAGATTGACAAAGGATCCCGAGCTTAGAACCACGAACAACGGCACTGAGGTATGCGGCTTCACTGTCGCGGTGGATCGCCGGATTAAGAAAAACAGTGAAAAGGAAACAGACTTTATCGACTGCACCGCCTGGGAAAAAACCGGAGTATTCGTTAATACATATTTTCATAAAGGCGACGGGATCACCGTTGAAGGAAGAATGGAATCGCGAAAATGGGTGGATAACGACGGAAAGAACCGGGTGGCCTGGGGCGTGACCTGCGATAACGTGGAGTTTTCTTTGGGCCGGAGCAAGCCACAGGAAACCGGTACGGCCGCTGAAAACAGCGAAGCTCAGAAATCCTCAAAAAATTTTGTCGATATTGAGCCGCTGTCAGATGAAGATATGCCTTTTTAAGGGTGAGCGGTTATGATGATATGGATTGACAGCAGAGAAAAGGACCATGCCATTCAAAAAATACTGAATCATTTTCAATCAGTTCATACCAAATACTTTGTCTCTAAGCTTCCGGTCGGTGATTACATGTCATTGGACAACCCCAGGCTTGTGATAGACCGAAAGCAAAACCTTTCCGAATTGTGCCAAAATGTCTGCCAGGATCACAAGCGATTCCGTTCTGAACTGGAACGGGCAAACGAATACGGAATCAAGCTGATTATTCTATGCGAACACGGCGGAGCGGTCAAAGAACTGAAAGACGTTATTCATTGGATCAACCCAAGACTAAGGCTGTCCCCTATGGCGATGTCCGGGGAACGGCTGTACAAGGTGCTTTCCGCTATGGGGGAAAAATACGGCGTCCGTTTTGAATTTTGCAAAAAGGCGGACACCGGGAGAGGTATATGTTCTGGAATTTTCCCGTGAAAGCGTACGGTTTGCGGAACAGCGGGGATTTAAAATCTCAGAACTACTTGATTTTCCCCAGACCAATATTCCTAATTTGTTTTTCTATGCTTTCCGCAAAAACCATAAAAACGTAGCCAGAGACAAAACGGACAAATTTCTGGACGAATTAGGCGGGCTTTCCAGCGCTGAGATTACCCGGCTGGTGGAGCTTTACAACCAGCCAAATGAATCTTTGATTCTCGCGGAGGAAAGTGGAAGAAAAAACTGCCGTCTGACGGTGGAACTGTAAAAGCGTACACCGTCGGAGATTACACAAAAGGCTTTAACCGGGTTTTTCCTTATTATTTAGCCATCGGTATGACCGCCGGCCAGTTTTGGGACGAGGACCCCTGGCTGGCGGAAGCCTACCGGGAAGCGGCGGAATACCAGGCCCAGCGGAAAAGCTGGGAAATGTGGCTTCAGGGCGTTTACTTCTTTAACGCTGTTTCCACAGCTTTGGGCAACGCTTTCCGAAAAAAAGGCGCAAAACCGGTGAATTATATGGAGCAGCCGATCCGGATTCTGCCTTTATCCGAGGAAGAAAAAGAAGCGAAAGCGGAACAGGAAAGGCAAAAAACCATCGCCTTTCTGAACCGATTCACCAAAAAATGGGAGGAAACACACTGAGCGTTGAACTGGATACCCTGGAACTAAAAGTACAATCAAACGCAGATCAAGCAGCGCTTAAAGTTGATAAGCTTACCTCCGCTTTAAACAATTTAAAAGGCATCACCAAGGGCGGCGTTGGGCTTACGACGGTTGCGAACCAATTGAGTAAGCTGAACGGCGCTCTTTCTGGTTTGAATATCAACAGCAAAAAGATAACGGAATTAAAATCCGCTTTATCCGGCCTGTCCGATGTGCAGAAATCCACCGGGCTTACCTCAACCATAAACGCCCTGAAAAAGCTCCCGCAGATCAGCAAAGAACTGTCTGCCACGGATTTAAGCAAATTCGCCGGTCAAATGACCCAGGTCGCCAACGCTGTGCGTCCTTTGGCCTCCGAAATGGAAAAGGTATCCGCCGGCTTCAAGGCTTTCCCTATCCGTATTCAAAAGCTGATTTCCAGCAATGCGGGGCTGGCGGCGTCGAATAAAACGACTGGAAAATCCTTTGGTTTTTTCGGAACCGGAATTTCCAGCGCAATTACAAAAATCGGTGTATGGTATTTAGCGTTACGGAAAATTGCTTCTGTTATGGCAGAATGGATCAATGAGAGTAATTCTTATATCGAAAACATGAATCTGTTTACTGTCGCTATGGGAGAAGCCGCACAGGGCGCTTACGATTATGCCGTTCAGGTAAATAAAGTCCTTGGAATAGATACTTCAGAGTGGATTCGAAACCAAGGTGTCTTTAAGCAAATCACCTCCGGATTTGGTATCGCTGAAAATGATGCGAATCAAATGTCTAAGGTTTTAACTCAACTTGGGTATGATATTTCATCGTTTTTCAATATTAGCATTGAAGACGCTATGCAAAAAGTACAATCCGGTATTTCCGGAGAACTGGAGCCTCTACGCCGCTTGGGTTACGCATTGGATCAAGCGACCTTGCAGCAGGTAGCCTACAACCACGGAATTGATCAATCTATCAATACCATGACTCAGGCAGAAAAGTCTTATCTGAGATTCATCGCTATTTATGATCAAAGTAAAAATGTGATGGGAGACCTTGCTAGAACAGTACAAACCCCAGCTAATGCTATACGCATTTTGAATCAGCAGATCACACAATTAAAGAGAGCTCTAGGAAATTTGCTTTTACCAATTCTTCAGCAGATCATTCCCTGGATTCAGGCGTTTGTGGTAATTTTAACTGACGCTATTCAGGCGCTAGCAAACTTTTTCGGATTTGAATTGCCTACTATTGATTATAGCGGTATGGACAATATTGCTGTTAGTGCCGGAGGAGCGGCAGATGCTGTAGAAGACACTGCCAACGCATTGGGAGAGCTGCCGGCGAAGCAAAAAGCTTAAGGATTATACTCTGGGATTCGATGAACTGAATATTATCAAGCCGGATATTAATACAGGAAATGATCATGATGGGGGAAGCACTGCCGGTATTGGGGGAATTGACTCAGGACTCGATCTATCTGACTATGACTATGATTTCTTAGGCGATGCCAAATCAAACGTGGATAGCATTATTGGTGGAATTCGTGCTTGGGCCGGAGAAATGAAAGAAAAACTGGCCCCGCAGTTGAAATATGCAGACGATGTATTTAAACGAATTGGTGATTTTTTTAGAAATAGCCAATGGGGTAGCTTTGGAGGTTTTTTACAGTCGACGTTTTCTTATATCGGAGAATTTGCCGCAAAGTTTGGCTTATTGAATTTAGGAGATTTTTCCACCATGTTTTTAGGGCTGGTTGAATTTTTCTCCGGTCTATCAAAATGGAACACGGAAGATATGGTCAACGGCATAAAAGATTTTACGCTGGGAGTGATGTCTCTCCCGTTTGACACCCTATTCTTATTTATTGATGGAATTGGGCAATTGTTTGGGCAGGACTGGGGTATTTTAGATTGGTTCCAAGGGGTAAAGCAAAGTATTTTAGATTTGAACCTTGGACAGTGGGCAGCTGATGCCAAGGAAAAAACAATTGCAGTATGGGAGGAAATCGTTACTTATTTTCAAGAACATTTTCAAGCAATCGGAGATTTTTTCAAGGGATTGTGGGAAAGTGTTTCGGGATTTTTTACACAGCTATGGACAGATATTCAAAATGTTTGGAGTACCGTTAGTAATTGGTTTAACACAAATATAATTCAACCAATTGTGTCAGGTTTTGAAGGACTGAAGACTAGAATTTCCCAGCTTTTTGAAGGCTTATGGTTGATTATACAAGCGGTCTGGGTCACCGTCAGCGATTGGTTTAATACGAACGTCATTGAACCAATTGTAGGATTTTTTAGTGGGCTATGGGAAAAAGTATCCGGATTTTTTACACAATTATGGGAAGACATTCAAGGTGTTTGGAATCCGGTAAGCGAGTGGTTTAATAGCAATGTAGTCCAACCGGTAACAAACTTTTTCAAAGGAGTGTGGACAAATGTTTCCGGCTTCTTTACAAACCTGTGGACTGACATTCAGGGAGTATGGAATAACGCTAGTCAATGGTTTGACAAGAATGTAATTCAGCCGGTCACAGGTTCCTTTGATACTGTTACGTCAAGTATCTCCGGCGCTTTTTCTTCCGCATGGTTAGCTGTTAGACAAGGTGCCGCCAATGCAATGAACGGCGTTATCAGCGGAATTGAATCAGCAATAAATTGGATTGTTGATGGTATAAATGGACTGCTGGGCGGATTTAATAATGTCGCTAGTTGGGCTGGAAACGTATTAGGAAAAAACTGGGGAGGAGTTACTTTATTAAATAGAGTATACTTGGGAAGAGTGCCTGTTCCTCAGTATGAATTTGGCGGCTTCCCCACTCCCGGCCAGTTGTTTGTAGCAAACGAGCCGGGCAACCCGGAAATGATCGGTTCTATCGGCGGCAGGACGGCGGTAGCCAATAACGAACAAATTACAGAAGCCATCGCCGCGGCCGTGTACAACGCTATGGTTTCCGCCCAGGCCCAGCAAGCGGACAGGCCGATCCAGATCAATGAGACGATTAATCTTGACGGACGCGCGGTATACCGGAACCAGCGGCAGGTAGAACAGGCCCAGGCTACCGCATGACCACCAGCACAATTCCAGTTTGACACTCCCCACGGATAAATCCGGGGGATTCTCGGTTCAGCGAGTATCGCGCCGTGGTTGCGTCTTACGCACTCTCCCCGAGCGTATAGGTTCGGGCGTGTCCCGCCCTACCATATGTATTGCCTACGCCAAAAGGCGCAGCCTTCATTCAAGATATTCTTTGCTGCGTTCGTATCCCTGTCGTGGACAGTGCCGCAAGAGGGACAATTCCACTCCCGGACAGAGAGGTCTTTCGTCCCTGGCCACTGAGCGCCGCAAGCAGAGCAGAGTTGGCTGGACGGGTAGAAACGGTCAATCGTGACCACCTGTTTCCCGTACCACCCTGCCTTGTATTCCAACTGCCTGCGAAACTCTCCCCATGAAGCGTCGGAGATTGACCGGGCCAGCCTGTGATTTCGCACCATATTCTTGGGGGCCAAGTCCTCTATGGCTATGAAGTCATAGTCCCGCACAAGCTGAGAGGACAGTTTGTGAAGCATATCCTGCCGCTGGTTGGAAATGCGTTCATGGAGTCTTGCCACCTGAAGCCGGGCTTTTTCTCTGCGCTTGCTCCCCTTTGTTTTTCGGGAGAGCTGACGCTGGAGACGGGCAAGTTTTTCCTGGCTCTTGGTTAGGAACTTGTGGTTTGGATATTCCACCCCATCGGAGCTAACAGCAAACGACTTCAAGCCCATGTCAAGACCAACTGCCACCCCGGTAGAGAGCAAAGGCTCTATCTCTACATCGGTGCAGCACAGGGCAACAAAGTATTTCCCACTGGGATTGCGGGAGACTGTTGCGGATAGGATACGACCTTTAACCTCTTTAGAGACACGACACTTTACAAGACCGAGTTTCGGGAGCTGTACGGCCTTGTCCAGAACTTTGATATTTGTCCCCACGCATTTGCTTTTGTAGCTCTGCCGGTGGTCGTGCTTACTCTTGAACCGGGGGTAACCGGGTTTCTCCCCCCGCTTCACTCGCCGAAAGAAATTCTGGTAGGCTGCGTCCAGGTCTCGCAAAGAGGATTGCAGGGCAGTCGCATCCACTTCTCGCAGCCACTCCAGAGTCTTTTTGAGTTGGGTCACATCACCGGCGCAGTCATAGTAGTTGAATGTTCGCCCATCTCGTTCATAGACTTCTTTTCGTATGGCGAGATAGTGGTTGAACACGAACCGACAACAGCCGAGTGTGCGTAAGATCTGATTTTCTTGTGTCCGGTTTGGGTACAGCCGGAATTTGTACGAATATTCCACATACATCACCGTCCTGATTGTACCACGTTGCTTGCATCGGTGCAATCTTTACGGGAGAACAAGGTGTGGCTTATATCCCCATGCCTGAAGGCAGGGGTATTACGCCACGTGTGATAAGGAGGGATAAACTGGCTTGGATTGAAACAGACGGGGGAATCGCTCTCCCCGCCCCAGCATTAAACAGCGGAAAAGTAAGCATCTCCACCTTAGTTGACGGAGGCCGAAACCAAAATGGCAACTTTATCGGTCAGGTAATCGGCAACGACAAATTAAAAATTGAAATGAAATTTCCTGTTCTCTATCCGCAGGAAATGATGAATTTTCTGAAGCTCTTTGACCGGTCCCAGGGTGGCTCGTTCGTGAACCATTTTCGGGTATTTGATCCCCGGATTAACAACTATACCTATTTAACCATGTACGTTGGCGACCGTTCCGGAATCCCGTATATGGTAAATCCGCAGACGCTGCGGCCCTCCTTTTGGAAGGACGTAACCGCCAATTTGATTCAGGTTTAAAGGCGGTGGGCGTATGAAATATGTTTCTCCAGAATATCAAAAAGCGATTCAGCTCCACCGCACCCAGGGAATCCGGAATCAAATGCACGCGAAGATAAGCTTCGGTGTTCTCGATCAATACGCGTTTGGCGACGCGGCGTTCACGGTTTCCCCGGGGGTATCCTTTTCCGATCCTCGGGAATCCAAACCGGCGTGAACAATATAACAGAAAGCTATGCCTCCTGGGAGCAGAACTTTTGGCAGCTCACCGGAAAACAGAGGTTTCTAAATGATGCCAATCCTTATGACACCGGATATATCAGCAGCGCGGTTTCCAACGGCGCGGGAATATTCCTTTCTAATCCATATATTGACGTATCTTTTTCTACTCCCCACAGCATGGTTGGCATTACGTTACAGTTTGACACAGTGACCGGAACCGCTCCAATTGATTTTACCATTACGGCCTACGAGAACGGCGCTGTAAAAAGCACCTGGTCTGTCACTGGCAACACTGATGTGGTCTATCAGGGAGAGCTCGGAATCGAAGACGCAGACCGAATCAGGATCGAATTTATTAAGGCGAGGCCGTACAACAGAATACGGGTCAGCAGTATGCTGTTTGGAATCGCCTATTCCTTCTCCGACGAGGATATTATCTCTATTACCCATAACCGGGCCGCAAGCCCAATTAGTTTGGAGCTTCCTTCTGAATCCCTAACCTTTACGCTTTTTAACGAAAACGGAAAATACGATTTGGATTCCAGCTTCAGCCTGATCCCGTTCTTACAAAAGGAGCAAAAGGTCATTATTCAATATGGGTATGATGTAGACGGGAAAGGCGGCATCGAATGGCTGGAGCAGGACCTTTATCTGCTGGATAGCTGGGAAACTGATGGAATCAACGCGAAGTTCACTTGTAAGGATATCTTTCATAAGCTCGTCAGTTCAACCTATGTGAAGGGAATTTATGACAAACAGAGCCATACAGCCGCAAGCCTAGCCTCAGATGTTCTAACCGACGCAGGAGTTGAAAATTTTTGGGTTAATGATGTAATGCTGCAATCCACAAGCACAAATTTGCCATTGCTTTATGACAGCCACGGTTCTAATTTGCAGCTTTTGGCTAATCTGGGCATGTCCTCATTGGAGCAGAATTCCAGCGGCGGCGTTGTTTTCCGATACCGGGAAGAACCAGAGCAATCCACAATGAAAGCGGATACTTGGCAGGCTCCGCAGACAGTATATTCCTACTACGCCTCTCAGGAAAGCTTGGCTGGAGGTGTTTTCGATCTAAATGAAACCCCGGATTATGCCACATGGGAAGAGGATTTCTTTGCGCTGGACGGAAGCATGGCATTTCTTCCTGAATCGGCGCCATACCGAAACGCCGGGTATGTCTCCGATGTATTTCCAAAAGAAAACGGAGACTATGCGGAACCAACGATCCGCTTCGGACCTACTCTTACTTTGGAATTTGGAAAAAATATCACCTTTGGAGAATTAGAAGTGGATATCGGAAGCACCAGCCAACTGACCGCATTTAAAATCAGCGGCGAGCGGAAAACCTCACCGGAAAGCGCGGAACTTCCAATTTATGAAACTGTATTTTCTAAAGATAAGGTTCCTGTCATTTGGGAAAACGGAAAGTTCTTCTTTAGAGAAAATTTTGACCGGATAGCCAGGATCAATCTCACCTGTATCTCTAACGGGAAGCAACAAAGAGGACGTATTAAGCGGGTAAAAATCAATTACGTTATGCCATTTTCTTTAGAAGCATCAGATATTATAGGAAACGCAAAAAGCGAGCTGCTGGCTAGATGCAGCCAAGCAACATTAAACACTACCAGGTTTCCGCCTATTCTTCCCCGCCGACAGAGCCAGCGCAAACCGTTTCCGTAACGCCTAATGTACTGACAGAAATAAAGCATTCGGAAGCGTACTATGACTGCCGGTTCGAATGTGATAATCCAAGCGTGGTGATTCAGCAGGAAACCCATTATGCGTTTGTATCCTACCTTAAAATTACCGGCGTTTCTCAGGACGTTGATGTTAAGCTGTACGCCAATACCTACGCCAGCGAATCTACCGTGCCTTATACAGAAACATTAAACCAGATTGGAGATCCAGTAACTGTAGAAAACCCGATTTTTCCCGCAAATTCCAGCCAAGGTGCCGCAGCTATCGATTGGATATCCAGTTATTTTCAAAAACGGTATGAGTACACAGTAGAAACCTTAGGATACCCGGAGGTCGATCCCGGAGATCTGATCCTTTATAACGGAAAAGAAGCAACCGTGATCGAAGCGAACATCAATTTCAACCAGGGCGCGATGCGTGAAACCTTTATTCTGAGAGGGGAGGAAAAATTGAATGGCGTGGCAAACACCTAAAACTGACTGGAAAATACAGCCTGTTGACGAAAATGGAAGATATAACGGGGATTGGTTCAATATTGCCGATTACAACCGGATTACCGGAAATATTGAAGCTCTGCACGCTCTGGCCCAGGAATTGTATCCAGCTTTTACATTGTCAGTATGCCGGATCAAACGGTATCCGATTTTCCTTATGCTTCCATCATCAACAATATCGAAAACAACCTGGATTCTATTGTAAACAGCACCTGGAAGCCACCCGGTTATCCGGAAAAAAAGACCTGGTACGCCAACGGGTCTACGCCTACCGTAGACGACCTAAACCGGATAGAGGGCATTCTATTAACCTTATACAGTACGTTTCAGAGGCAGAAGCCGTCCGTCCCAAGCTATCATTTGAACTGAAAGGAAGCGAGTTTTAATGGCGACAAATTTAAAAACAGATTATAAGGATTATATCCCGCCGGAGAGCGGAAAGCGGTACATTATCACCACGGATTCCCAGGCTACAGCACGATTCAGGACGCTACGGAGTATACCCAGGAAGGGGATACCTTTGGAGCTAATGATATTAATACCACCAACAATACGATTAATAATCTAACCGCCTCTGATGTGGGAGCCTTACCAATTACCGGCGGAGAAATGCAGGGAGCATTAAAGCTGAAGGCCAATCAGTACGGCGGCAGCGGACCAGCGGACGAAAAATACGCATTAGACTGCCAAAATTCTAATATCGTTAATGTAAATCGTATCTTGACTGCGACCCAGCAGGAAGCGCAAGCGAGGGTGGGGCTTTCAAAGAGAAGATGATCCAGATGCCTATGATGTTATTTGGGCTTCAAACGGTACCCTGTATTTTACCCCGGGTTTTAAATATAACACGCCTCCTTATCCAGCCAATCAAAGGGTTTTAGCCACAACAGATAATATCGCTTTAACGAATTATCTGCGGCAGGAAATTCCGTTGATCAGCGAAACTCCCGCTTTAAACGACATAGACAACGGCTTTGGTTTCGCTTATGAAGCCGCGACTAATGGCTCTGGCTCAATGGAATCTATCTTTCAGCCGCCGGGAAGACCAGCAATAATTATGTTTTACAGTTTTTAGGCCAATATAATGGAAGCAGCTGGCTGGCATATCGAACTAAAAACGGCGATATTTCATCGTGGAATCCCTGGCACAAGGTTTTGACCGACAATATCAACGCAGCAATCAGCGCCAGACATCAATATACCTCCTCAAGTTATCCTCAAATTTACGGAAACGGAATTTTACAGTTGGGCGGTGATTCCAGAAATGAATATGGCGTTGTTTTGCGAAGCAACGGCACAGACGAAGCAAATGCTTTTCGGCCTTCTGTTAACGCCGGCACAACAGGCCATTTGTATTTAGGGGTTGCCAACCAGAAATGGCGCGCTGTTTTCGCCCAGAACGGCACTATTCAAACCTCCGATCGAAACGCTAAGCACGATATCACAGATCTTGACCCAGAAAAAATAACGGCGTTTATTATGGGGCTGAAGCCAAGTTCCTATGTGTTTAACGACGCTGACAGCGGCAGAACCCACTGGGGCTTGATCTCGCAGGATATTGAGGAGCTGTTCCCTCAGCTTGGAATGACAAGCATGGATTTCGCCGGATTCATCAAATCCCCAAAAACGGAGGATTATTACGAGGACGTTCCCGAGACTGTCACAGACGAGGAAACCGGAGAGGAAAAAACTGTAACACGGAAAGAATTAAAAACCCGGACCGTCGAAGGAGAATATATCTACTCCCTTCGCTATGATGAATTTATTGCCCCTTTAATCTGCATGGTGCAGAAGCAGCAAAAGCAAATTGAGAATTTAGAGCGGCGTTTATCCGCTTTAGAAAACAAGGAGGAAGCAAAATGAAAATCATTCAAAATTTAGCAGACCCTTCCCGTTACTCCGTTAAATGCCCTTATGCCATGACTCCTACCAGGGTAGTAGTCCACAACACCGCCAACGACGCACCGGCAGCGAATGAAATCGCCTATATGATTCGTAACGACAATGAGGTTTCTTTTCATTACGCCGTGGACGATCAGGAGGTAGTTCAGGGTGTGCCGGAAAACCGGAACACCTGGAACGCCGGAGACGGAAACGGCAAAGGCAACCGGGAGGGGATCGCCGTGGAGATCTGCTATTCCCTGTCAGGCGGTGAGAAGTTCACCAAAGCGGAGCAAAACGCCGCTGAGTTTATCGCTTCTATCTTAAAACGCTATGGCTGGGGAATGGACAGGGTAACCAAGCACCAGGATTACAATGGAAAATACTGTCCCCACAGAACCCTTGACCTGGGCTGGGACAGGTTTCTGAAGATGGTGGAGGCTCATTTAAACGGGGACAAGCCCGCGCCCTCCCCTGCTCCAGCTCCCGCGCCCGAGCCAGCGAAAACGGTAGATGTATATTACCGGGTAAGAACCAATGCGGACGGCTGGCTTCCCGAGGTGAAAAACCTTGAGGATTACGCAGGATTTACCGGAGCTGTCACTGATGTCGCCGTTCGTGTTTCCGCTGGTTCCGTAAAGTACCGGGTACATATTAAGGGCGGCAATTGGCTTCCCTATGTGACCGGCTGCAACATCAACGACGCTGTAAACGGCTACGCGGGAAACGGTTTGGAGATTGACGCTGTTGAAGTGTATTATTACACCCCGGACAGCATCAGGCCGTATAAGAAAGCCAAATACCGGGTCGCTCCTGTGGGCGGAAGCTATTATCCCTGGCAGTATGACAATGAAACCGGAAACGGCCAGGACGGCTACGCGGGCGCTTTCGGAAACGCCATCGGAAAGCTTCAGATTGTAATCGAGTAAGGAGGGATTATCATGGCGCCGGAAAAGTGCGTTGCGGATCCCTCCCGGGACTGCTAGGGCTGGCAAAAGCGGAGATGCTGGAAAAGCAGATCGCGGAATACCGCCAGCAATCCAGAGAAACCCACTCGGAGCTTTACACCAGGATCACAGCTCTGGAAAAATCAGACGCGAAACGGGACGAGCAGTACGGCAAGATCCTGGACAAGCTCAACGACATGCAGGCGGATATTAACAAGGCTCTTTTATCCATCGCGGAGTTTAAGGAGAAATCCGGAAAACGCTGGGACAAGATTGTGGATAAGATTCTCCTTTTGGTTATTACGGCCTGCGTCGGATATATCTTAATCAAATTCGGACTGCCCGTATAATAAGGAGGATTTTTTATGAAAGCAATGCTGTCACAGCCTATGGCTGGTAAAACCGATGAAGAAATTATTGCAACAAGAGAAAAAGCTATCAAAGATCTCGAAGCAAAGGGATATGAGATTGTAAACACTCTTTTTACAGACGTGTGGTACAGCAATGAATCCATGAAAGCAAGAGGTGTTGTTCAGATTCCACTTTGTTTCCTTGCCAAATCTCTTGAAAATATGTCTTTATGCCATGCTGCATATTTTTGTAAAGGCTGGAAAAAAGCCCGCGGCTGCAAGATTGAACATGACGCAGCTATTGCTTATGGCCTTGATATCATTTATGAGGATTAATCGGAGGAGGAACTGAAATGAAAATCAACTGGAAGGTACGGTTTAAAAACCCGGTGTTCTGGTTCAATCTGGCAGCGTCCATTTTTCTGCCCATGCTGGCTTGTCTGGGCTTCAACTGGGAAGACATGACTAGCTGGCAGGCTGTAGGAAACGTGCTCTTACAGGCTGTCCAGAGCCCTGTAATCGTGGTGTCGGTTCTGGTATCTGTATGGAACCTGTTAAATGACCCCACTACAAGCGGCCTAAGCGATTCCAGCCAGGCGCTTTCTTATACCGAACCTAAGAAAAGCGAATAATAGAAAGACAGCCCCCGGGAATTTTCCTGGGGGCTTATATTATTAATTATGGCCTCTTTTGCGGTATTAAACGCTTATATCCATTAGAAGACCTCAAAAACAGCCTTTTTTGTGCGGTTAATTTCTGCTGCGGGGATTCAAGTCGCGTAAAACGCTACACGATCAATCACATGATGAACCTTCTCCCGCTTAACGCCGGCGGAATATAAAAGCGCGTTTTGCTTACAACCGCCGCTTGCCTGGCGCGGGGTATAAATTCAGGCTTGAACAGGAGATGATAAAACATGCAAGAAAAAACAGAACAGCCACATGAATTTCAAGAAACCGTTGATTATACGAGATTTCTTACACCAGATCCCACTATTTTCGAATTGATAAATATTTTGTCTCAGGAAGAAACACACTATGTAACGTATTCGCATACATAATTCCAGGCTTGAACATATTGTCCGTTTGATGTATAATAATATCAGTAATTGGGGTGTGTGTTTTCGGATGTATACTTGAGAGAGTCGGAGTAATCTGGCTCTCTTTTTCATTATATAACTCCGCCCTCCTTTCCGTTTTCGGTGGGGAGGGCTTTTTTTATTTTTCTATAGAAGTCGTTTCAATGATAACATTATGATCTTTCTCCAGTTTGTCCATTTTCTTTATAATAGCTTCTAACCGTGAATAGATAATTTCTTGATTTACTACTACCGCATTCATGTTTTCGTTAATTGATTTCAATAATACGATTTTTCTTTTTTTGTCTTTCATTAGCGTCATACCCTTTCAATAATGTAGATTGACTTAACAAAAGCATTTTTTCTGATACACATTTGATACACATGTATAAGGTTTTATGTGCATCAAATCGTCTTTTTAACACTAAAACAGCAAAGAAAAAACCGCACAGAAAAGCTCAAAATCGGCTTAACCATGCGGTTTTTCATTGGCCCGCCCGGAGGGATTCGAACCCCCGGCCTTCAGAATCGGAATCTGCTGCGATATCCAGCTTCGCCACGGGCGGATAAATATAAATAGGAAACATAATCTGCCTTTTGACACGTGCTTTATTATAGCATAACACAGATTCAGAATCAACACTTTTTCGGAAATAATATCTTCTTTCCTTTATCATTCCTGGCCTTTATTCCATTTGGTTGTATCAAGAATGTAAAATTACCGTTTATTTTAAGGGATATAGTTGTAATTCACTAATAAAATATGCTATTATTGTGTTTGTGTAAAGTCTAGCTTCTTTTTTAAGTGTAAATTTTCTAACCAACCAGGGGGATAATCATGAAAAGAAAGCATCTAATTGCCGCATTAATCACAGTGGCTGTTATAGTAGGTTCATTAGCATTTCCTGCCTTTGCTGAGGCAACTCAAACGGCAGAGGATCCCGCAAGCTCTGTTGCTTCACAAGATTCCGTTCCCACTTCATCAGCGCCCCCACCGTCTTCCGAGCCAGCCCCTGTACCATCTGAATCCGTTTCTTCTAGTACGGAACCAGAGGAACCCAGCAGCGACGACTATGGATACAACTATGAAGACAGCAGTACGTATACCGACAGCGCAATTACTGGGTCTTTGCTTCCTGAGACCTCCGCTGACGGTGCCAGCGGCACTACCAGTCATAATTGGGACAAATTGTTGGAAAATATTAACTCGGCCAATGCCGCCGGCATGGAGGACGGCACCTTCGTATTTAAGGATGATCCTGACAATACCAATAACACAGGCGCCAACGATGGCGGCTGGATCCTTTGGACAGGAATCGGCTTTATCTTTTTGGCTGTTTGCGGTATCAGCTATGTGATTTACGCAACTTTTTCAGCAAAAAATGTCCCAGAAAACGTCTAGCGGCAGCACAGGCGGCCCAGAGAGCCAGAATCCAATCCTCATCAGCCAAACGTCAGGTTTCTCAACAGCAAACCCTTTCTTCCGCCAAAGGGCGCCCCGACTCCTCCAGCTCTGCCTATGGAGACGGTTATCATTACACCACTAAAAAACCGGCTTCTCCACAAAAGAGCACGTCTTCCAGACCGGCCGCTGCGCCTCGGCGTGACGAGTCTTCCAATCCGTCTCAAAGGCCTCCCCAGTCCAGGCAATATAAGCGTTCCCAAAGCAACGATGATTTTTGGGATAAATTTTTTGATAAATAAGCCCAGCGACAAAAATAGATAAAATACGCCAACAAAAAACAGCCTTTTTAGCCAAAGGGCTGTTTTTTATTTTCCTCCTTGATTCTTTCCGCGCTTTGCAGTATATATATAGTGGATAAATTTTCGACTAATTTTAAATAGAAGGGGCTTATGGTATGGATCAGGAACAAATTTTATCTCAGGATTCTGAAACCGCGGGAAGCCAGCAGGATGAGACACAAAAAGAAAAAACATACTTTGCCGACTATACTTTAAAAGCCAACGAGTTAAAAAAGGCGATCTATCTGGATAATAGAAAACGAGGACTTTTTAAGCGCCAAATGATTTTATTGATTTTGATTGCGGTTTTATTTGCTTATTTTGGCGTTTATCAATTCATTGTCATCCCCGAGCAACGCCTCCTTTCCGTAATCACTATGGCGGTAGCGGCTTTTGCGCCTTTTTTCTCTTTGGTTTCCACATCAAAATGATAAAAAATATGTTTCCAAGGTTTTAGCGGTTTGGCCCCGGTATACGGTATCCGTTTCAAAAAAATGCTTAACGATCTGTGATCCCGAGCATCCTGAAAAGGAAAAGCGCAACTTCAAGCTGTCCTATGACGAGCGCTTACAGGTTTATGAGTGTTCTGATCTTTTTATTTTTGTATATGAGAAAAGGCGGCTGTTCTGCCTGCCCAAAAAGTATTTCGATATGGATGAAATCATCGAAATTCATGAGCTTTTTCGGGAACGCTGCAGAAGCCAGTTCGCTGTGATAGACGATCGTACCGGTAAGGAGGTGGGTCACCGATAATCCGGGGAATTATAAATCATTAAAATTTGTGTTTTAAATCATACTAAAGGGGTCTTTTTTTATGGGTTACCAGTTTCTGTTTAATTTGGCTCTAATCCTGCTGAGCACAAAACTGTTCGGCATGCTGACTAGAAAATTCAAAATGCCTCAGGTTGTCGGCGCCTTAGCCGCCGGTTTAATCTTGGGGCCTGCTATGCTCGGTTGGCTGCAGGAAACCGAATTTATTGATATGATGGCGGAACTTGGCGTTATTGTTTTAATGTTTACCGCCGGTTTGGAAACCGACATCAAAGAGCTGAAGAAAAGCGGAAAGGCATCCTTTGTCATCGCTTTGATCGGCGTCATCGTCCCCCTGGCAGGTGGTTTTGGTCTTGCCTATTTCTTTAATCACGAAGGAATCAACGATGCTTCCGCAAGTATTTTCTTACAGAATATCTTTATCGGCATTATTCTCACGGCTACCTCTGTAAGTATTTCCGTGGAAACCTTGAAAGAAATGGGCAAGCTCAATACCCGGGCCGGAAACGCTATTTTAGGCGCTGCTATTATCGATGACATCTTGGGCATTGTTGCTCTGACGATCGTCACCAGCCTAGCGGATTCTTCCGTAAACGTGGCAATTGTTCTGCTGAAAATCGTGGCTTTCTTTGTGTTCGCCATTGTTTTCGGCATCGTCTTCTATCTGATTTTCGGAAAGCTCCAGAAATATTATAATAAGGATCTTCGCCGCTTTGTAATCATCGCTTTTGTCTTCTGCTTGCTTCTCTCTTATTTGGCGGAAGTATGGTTCGGCGTGGCTGACATCACAGGCGCCTTTATTGCCGGCGTGGTGGTTTCCAATACTCAACGGGCGAAATATATTGCCTCCCGTTTTGAAACCACCTCCTACATGCTGCTTTCTCCTGTATTCTTCGCCAGTATCGGCTGAAGGTTTCCCTGCCTGGTATGAGCACCTCTATTATCGTTTTCTCCGTTTTGCTTCTGATTGTGGCTATTCTCACAAAGATCGTCGGCTGCGGCTTAGGTGCAAAAATGTGCCGTTATTCTAATGCTGAAGCCCTTCAAATCGGCTGCGGTATGATCTCCAGAGGCGAGGTTGCCTGATTGTGGCCAATAAAGGCGCCGCCCTGGGATTAATGTCCACTACTTTCTTCGGCCCAATCATTATTACTGTCGTCGCTACCACGATCATCGCTCCGATTCTTTTAAAGCTGGTGTTCCGATCCAAGAAAAAAGCGGACGGTCAATCTGCTGTGGAAGCAGAAGAAAAATCACCTCTTGCCGAAGGTCTTGCGGAAATTTATGAATATTCCCAGGCGGCGAAGACCGCTCCGGAGGAAGAGGAACCTGAATCGATCATTAAAAAGAAAAAATCAGAATCTAAAAAGAACAGCTAATCAAACCCCCTCCAAATTAGTTTTGGAGGGGGTTCCTTTTGATATGTCCGCAGTGAAAACAGCTTTTCGGTGAGATCAATCCCTTTAACAAAAGTACAGCTCCTATTGGATACTGCTCGTGAGTCCGCCGTCTGTTGAACCAGCGCAATCAGCAGTCCTTTATTAACTACTGTAGCTATCAAAAGCTGAAAGCCTTCCAAACACAAAAAGAGCCTATCCTTTTTCCAGGAAAGGCTCTTTATCTCTTGCCATATCGGGAAATACTCTTGTTCATTCTGAGTAAACCCAAGACTTTTGCAAGAAGCATTCTATTTAATCGGCAGAAACGCGCGCTTTCTAGCGGGCTGTTATTCCATGGACCTATTTAAAATATCTCACGCCGGACGCGAACAGCTGCTGGTCCTTTTCGCCAGGCACATTACCGTACAGGTTTTCTCCCTGCCGCTCAGAGTGGCCCATCTTGCCCAAAATCCGGCCATCCGGCTGGTGATACCCTCGATAGCACACACGGAGCCGTTGGGATTCCACTGGATATCCATGCTGGGATTCCCCTCCAGATCCACGTATTGGGTGGCGATCTGGCCGTTGGCCATCAGCCGCGCCACTGTCTGGGCATCCGCTACAAAACGGCCCTCTCCATGGGAAACCGGAACGGTATGGATCTGCCTGCTTCCGCTCCCATCAGCACGGGGATTTGACAGAGGTCACCCTGGTATAGACCATGCGGGAAACGTGGCGGCCCAAGGTGTTGAAGGTCAGGGTCGGGTCGTTCTCCTGAATCTGGGTAATCCTGCCATAGGGCACCAGCCCAGCTTGATCAGCGCCTGGAAGCCGTTGCAAATGCCCAGCATCAGGCCATCCCGTTTTTCCAGCAGCTCGGAAACCGCCTCGGCTACTCTGGGATTGCGGAAGGTAGTAGCGATAAACTTGCCGGAGCCATCCGGCTCGTCGCCGCCGGAAAAGCCGCCGGGCAGCATGATGATCTGAGCGTTCTGAATCGCTTTCACCATCGCCTCGATGGTTTCCTCAATATCTGCGGGCGTCAGGTTCTTTACGATAAGCACATCGCTTTAGCGCCTGCTCTTTCAAACGCCCGGGCGGTATCCACCTCGCAGTTTGTGCCGGGGAACGCGGGAATAAACACTCTCGGCTTGGCGTACTGAACGGCGGGAGCCTTTTGATTTCTTTCCGAATACAGGGGCACCTGGCAGAAATAGGCCTTCGTCTCGGCTCTGGTGGGGAACACTTTCTCCAAGGGCTTCTCCCAGGCCTCTGTCAGGGCCGCCAAAGACAGCCTTTCGGAACCGATCAAAATTACCGGTTCCCCGCATACGGCGCCTAACACGGATGCTCCCAGCGTTTCCAATCCTGTGGTGTCACTGTCGTCCTTCAGCTCCAGCACGAGGGAACCGCTGAGGGGCGCGAACAATGTCTTTTGATCCGGATCACCGGCAAACTGGAAGCCATCTGGTTGCCGAAGCACATCCTGCATACAGCCGCGGCCGCGCCGCCCTCCCGGACTACAGAAGCTGAAAGGATTTGATTCTTTCCCATCATTCGTAAATTTTAGCGTAAACCGCTTTCAGCTTGTCCCAAGCCGGAAGATGAGTCTCCGGATTTTCCGGCACCGGCACCATCCAAGCCTGGGAGCGGCTTTACGGAAGCAGGCGGAAACAGTCTTGCTTGCCTTGGTCATGGCTACGGCGAAGCTTACCAGGGTGGGCGGCACATCCAGCGCCTCAAAGGAACCGGACATACTGTCCTTTCCACCGATGGCCGGGTTACCCATGTCACCTGGCGGTGAAAGCGCCTAACAGAGCGGCGGCGGGCTTGCCCCACCGTTCCGGGACATCGTGGAGCCGCTCAAAATATTCCTGAAAGGTCAGCCGGGCGGCGGCCGGGTCGGCGCCTACCGCCAGCAGCTTGGACAGGGATTCCACCACCGCATAGGCGGCGCCGTGGAAGGGACTCCACCGGGAAATACCCGGGATATAGCCGTAGCTCATGGCGGTAGCGTCGTCGGTTTCTCCCTTGAGCAGCGGGATTTTCGCCACCATCGCCTCTTCCGGAGTCAGCTGGTATTTTCCAGAGAAGGGCATCAGCACGGTCCCCGCGCCGATGCTGAGTCGAACCGTTCGGACAGCCCCTTTTGAGAGCACACCTCCAGGCGCTTCAGGTTTTCCTCAAAGGCCTTTCCTACAGGCAGATCCCTTAACGCTTTAGGCGCCAAATGCCGGTAGTCCTCCGCCGGATCGACGGCGGTAATTTTGGCTTTGGCACGCTGGGTAACGCCGTTGGTATTCAAAAACTCGCGGCTCAAATCTACGATCAAATCTCCCCGCCAGTTCATTTTCAGCCGGGGGTTTTCCGTGACCTCCGCCACCTGCTGGGCCTCCAGGTTCTCCTGGTGGGCCGCCTGTAAAAACGCGGGAACATCCTTGGGATCCAGAACCACCGCCATGCGTTCCTGAGATTCAGAAATAGCCAGCTCGGTACCGTCCAAGCCCTCGTACTTTTTCGACACCCGGTCTAAATCCACCGTCAGGCCGTCAGCCAGCTCGCCGATCGCCACGCAAACGCCTCCGGCGCCGAAATCGTTGCACCGCTTAATCAGCTTAGCGACCTCGCCGTCCCGGAACAGCCGCTGAATCTTCCGCTCAGTAGGCGGATTTCCCTTCTGCACCTCAGCGCCGCAGGTTTCAATGGACTGCTCGGTATGGGCCTTGGAGGAGCCAGTGGCGCCGCCGCATCCATCCCGCCCGGTTCTGCCGCCAAGCAGCACGATGGCGTCTCCGGGCATAGGAGTTTCCCGGATCACGTTCTCCTTGGGAGACGCGCCGATAACCGCGCCGATTTCCATCCGCTTGGCCATGTACCGGGATCATATAGCTCCGTCACCTGTCCGGTGGCCAGGCCGATTTGATTGCCGTAGGAGCTGTAGCCGCTGGCCGCTCCGGTAGTGATTTTGCGGCTGGGCAGCTTGCCGGGCATCGTATCCTCAAAGGAAGTTCGAGGATCGCCGGAGCCGGTCACACGCATAGCTTGATAAACGTAGGCCCGTCCCGAAAGCGGGTCGCGGATCGCACCGCCTAAGCAGGTCGCCGCGCCGCCAAAGGGCTCGATTTCGGTAGGATGGTTATGGGTCTCATTTTTAAACTGAACCAGCCATTGCTGGGTTTCGCCGTCAATAGTCACCGGCACCTGGATAGAGCAGGCGTTGATCTCCTCGCTGACATCCAAGTCCGGGATTTTCCCTTCTTTTCTCAGCAGCTTCATGCCCACCAGGGCCATATCCATCAGGGAAACGGGCCGGGAGGTATCCTTGCCGTAAACTGTGTCTCTGGCATCGTAATAGGCCTTTAGCGCCTCTTCAATCGCGCCGGATAAAGCCCCCTTCTCGATTTCCACCTGCTCCAGGCGGGTAAGGAAGGTAGTGTGCCGGCAATGGTCAGACCAATAGGTATCGATCACACGAAGCTCCGTCACCGTAGGGTCCCGGCGCTCGGTATCCCGAAAATATTCCTCAAAAGGCCAGATCCTCCAAGGTCATGGCGAAGCCCATAGACCCGTAATAGTTTTTCAATTCCTCGCCGTTCCAGCCTATAAAGCCCTTTACCCGAGCCACATCCGGAGGAACCTCCGCCTGCATGTCAAGGCTTTCCGGCTTATCCAGGGAAGCGATTCTGGATTCCACCGGGTTCACCAGATAGGACTGGATTTTCTCAAACTGCTCGTCGGTAATATTCCCCTTGACAGCCACCACCCGGGCGGTCAGCACCTGAGGGCGCTCCCCCTGGGTCAGCAGCTGGACGCACTGAGCGGCGGAATCGGCCCTTTGGTCGTACTGGCCGGGCAGATATTCCATAGCGAACACCCGGTAGCCCTCCGGCGCCGGAAATTCCTCATCATATACCTGGTCCACATTCGGCTCCGAAAGGATCGTCCTCTTGCCTGCTGGAACTCCTCCTGAGAAAGCCCCGAAATATCGTAACGATTTAAATAACGCAGGTCCTCAATCGCGGTCATCCCAAGATTTTCTCTCAGATCCGCCATAATATGGCCCGCTTCGATATCAAAGCCCGGTTTCTTTTCCACAAAGATTCTGATTACCCTCGACATCTTTTCCTCCATTCCGCCGCGCAGCGGCAACTTACTGCTAGATCTGCTTCTATTTTAACATATCCGCCAGCATGAGGAAAGGGCAAAATTCACTTAAGCTGATCGGCCTGTTTCCAAAGAATAAAATCAAATGTCACAAAGAATTTATCCGATACCTCTTGACACATAATACTATGTAATATATAATATAACGCATAAAGGAGGTTAACGCTATGGATATACAACTAAAGAAGGGGCTGCTGGAGGTATGCGTACTGGCCAGCCTGCTGCAGGAGGACTCCTATGGGTATCAGCTGATCAGCGATCTTTCCTCCTGTGTGGAAATCTCCGAATCCACTCTATATCCGATTTTGAAGCGGCTGGACGCCGCCAAATGCCTCACCACCTATTCCCGGGAGCACAACGGCAGGCTGCGAAAATATTACAGCATCACCCCGGAAGGGATCGTCCGGATTCAGGAATTTTTGAGAGACTGGCCGGAAATTCTGGAGGTTTATAATTACATCGAGAAAAATTTCAACAAAGGAAGGATGCCTCATGATGACCAGGAATAAGTATTTAAAGGAGCTTCGTTCCTTTCTGGGAAAGCTCCCCAAGGAGGACCGGAAGCGAATTTTAGAATTTTATAACGAGCTGATTGACGACAAGCTGGAAGCCGGCCAGTCTGAAGAAGAAATTCTCGGGGAATTTGGTTCTCCGGAGGAGCTGGCGAAGCAAATCTTTCAGGACAACGGCCAAACCTATTCCCCGCCCAATACCACCTCAAGGATTATGCGAATCAGCGCCATTGTTCTGGGCAGCCCCATTTGGCTCTCGCTGCTGGCGGTATTCCTGGTTTTAGTGTTCGCGCTGTTTTTAGTTTTGTGGGCGGTCGTGGTTTCCTTCTGGTGCTGCGTTTTCGCGTTTGGCATAGCGGGAATCGGAGGGGCTGCCGGCTCCATTCTGATGCTGTTTTTCACCGGCCAGCCGGCGGCGGCCTTTTTCCAGCTGGGCATTTCCCTGGCCGCAGGAGGCTTGGGGCTTTTGACCGGCATGGGGATGCGTAAGCTGACACTGCTCTGCGCTCAATTCACCAAAAAGAGCTGCGTTGGACTGTTTCATTTTTTCTTGGGAAAGAAGGCTGAAATCAATGTTTAAGACCAAAAGCAAAACAAAACGTCTGTTGATGATTTCCGGAATTCTGTGCGGAGCGGGTATCCTAATTGCCGCCGTCGCTTTCGCCTTTTGCGGTTTTGATTTCTGGAAGGTCTGCGCCGCGCCTGATTATCAGGAAAGCAGCTACACCTACTCCGCTGACGGGATCTCTTCCCTGAAATTGGACTTTAAAGGCCCGCCGGTGGAAATCCGAACCTCTCCTGACGATAAGATCCATGTGACCGCCTGGGAAAACGACCGGGTGAAATTCGACACGGAGGAATCCTCCGGCTCCTTGACCCTGCGCCTGGGGGCGGACAGCCGGTGGTACGACCAGTTTCTTTACGGTTTTTTCTCTAATCTGTCCTCCTATCAGCACCGCAGCGTGATTGAGATTCCCGCCGGTTATCAAGGAGATTTTACCGTTTCCTGCTCGGAAACCACCGTAGACCTGAAGGGCTTTGAAAATCTGCGGAATTTGGAAATTAAAAATTCCAACGGCTCCGTTTCTTTAGAAAATATTTCCTCCGACCGCTGTATTCTGTCCACCTCCAACGCCTCAGTCTACTGTAAAAATCTGACTACCGGCGAAATGGAGGCCTATTCCTCCAACGGATCTATTGCCTTGGAGCAGGTGGCCGCCGACAATCTTCATACGGGGACCTCTAATTCCGAAATCATCGGAACGGCGCTCATCTCTGGGGAAATTTCTGTTTCCAACAGCAACGGTCCTATCTCCCTGACGGACATCAAGGCGGATGTCCTTACTGCTTCCACCTCTAACTCTACCAACCAGCTGCAGAACGCCGTCCTTTCCCGCTCCGTCTCCCTGGCCAACAGCAACGGCTCTGTGGAAATCCTCCAGGCGGAAGCCCCTGCCATCGACCTTTCCACCTCCAACGGCGAAATTTCAGGCGTGATCCAAGGCAGTCAGCGCGATTATTCTATTGAGGCGAGCACCTCTAATGGCAGCAGCAACCTGATGAATACCGTCGGAGGAGAAAAAACTCTCAAGGTGAGCAATTCCAACGGCGGCATCAATGTGACCTTCTCCCAGCCATAAAAATAATTTTCCAATAGATAAAAAAGCAGAAAGGGCCGCGGCGGAAGAATTCCGCCGCGGCCCTTTCTAGAAAAACCGACATCTCTAAATTTTTAAAATCAAGCTATAACAGCTTTCCGCGCCGTTAACCCCTGGCCTTGATCCGATTTCCCGCATAGGTAAGGAAAAACAGCGCCGCCGCTACCAAACAGATTGTCCCTCCGGCAGAGGTACCCAAATAATAGGAAAGGATCAAGCCTGACACACCGGAAAACAAGGAAAACAGAATCGAAAGCCCGTGATAAGACCTCATTCCACCGGATACGTTTCTAGCCGCAGCGGCTGGCAGCACCAGCAGAGCGTTGATAATCAGGATTCCCACCCATTTGATAGAAACCGTAACGATAAACGCCACCACGATCATAAACAAGTTCTGATACCGTTTTACCGAGATTCCCTTGCTGGCGGCCAGATCCGGGTTCAGGCTGGCCAGCATCAGCGGGTTAAAGGCCGCCGCCCAGAAGGCCGCCGCGCCTAAAAGGACAAACAGCAACAGTAAAAGCTCATCAGGCTGACCGCCAGGATATCGCCGATCAGGTAATTGGAATACTTGGAAAAACCGCCGTTGGCGGAAAGAAGCACCACGCCCAGCGCCACGCCGGTCGCGGAAAACACGCCGATAATGGTATCCGATGAAGAGGTCTGGGAAGACATTACCCCGGAAATGGCCACCGCGAACAGCAGGGCAAAGCCCAGCATGGAAATTAAATAGTTGTCAATTCCCATCATTACTCCGATGGCGATGCCTGTCAGCGCAGAGTGGCCCAAAGCGTCGGAGAAAAAGGACATTTTATTGTTGACGATCATCGTTCCTGTCAGGCCGAACAGGGGAGTAATCATCAAAACCGCCAGCAGGGCGTTTTTCATAAAATCAAACTCGGCCCATTCAAAGGGCAGAAGCAGATTGAGAAAGGAATAAATTCCGTCCATAGCTCCTCCTTTAATCCAGCCAAAGGCTTCCCTCACCTGGGGATTATTGAGCACCTTGTCCACCGCATTCTGCATGGCCACGGTTCCATCCTGTAAAAAGGCGGCCTTGGATGCGTACTTTTTCACATGTCCGAGATCGTGGGATACCAGAATCACAGGCATATGGTATTCGCTCCGCAGGGAGGTCACCAGGTCGTAAAAAAACGCCGACGCCTTCCGGTCCACCGCCGAAACCGGCTCGTCAAGCAGCAGCAGGTCAGGCAGCGGATCCAGGGCAAAGGCAGCAGCACCCGCTGCAGCTCGCCTCCGGACAGAGCCCCCAGCTTTTTCCGGAACAGCCCTGTCCCGCCTACCTTTTCCAGCAGGCTCTCCGCTTCCTTCTGCCGCTTTTTGCCGTGAGACATCCATACGGGAATCCGGCTTCGGTTGGCGCAGAACAAATCCTCCACTGTCACCGGAGTGCTCCGGTCAAAGGCTAGAAACTGAGGCACATAGCCGATTCTGGGCCGGTCAATCCTTTTTCCCTGGCAATTGAAATAGCTGATCCTGCCGGAATATGGCGTTTGACCAAGGATCGCCTTCAGCAGTGTGGTTTTCCCCGCCCCGTTTCTGCCGATCAAAGCCAAAATCTCGCCATGATTGGCGGTCAAATTCACTTGATTTAAAATTTCCGTGCTTCCCTTTCGCACGCTTAGTTCTTCTATTTTTACGCTGCAATGGCAAACATGCTCTGGCATACTCTACTCCCTCTAAGAATTTAACGCTTGCGCTAGTACCTGTAAATTGCTTTCCATCGCTGTCAAATAAGCGTTTTTATCCCATTCCCCGGACACTGCCGGGTCCAGCACATAGACCTGGGCGCCGGTTTCAGCCGCGATGATGTCCGCCGAGGTCTCCGGGTAAAGCGGTTCCACAAACAGGGCCTTTACGCCGGTTTCCCGCACCAATCTGATGGTGTCCGCCAGTTCCTTCGCGCTGGGCTGGCTGTCCGGCTCCCGGTTGATGACCGCCGCGATATGCAGGCCGAATTCCTCCGCAAAATAAGGAAACGCCTCGTGAAAGGTAATAATGTCCTTATTTTTTACATGATCCAGAGCGCTGTGCATCTTATCCCGCAGTGCGGAGAGCTTTTCCAAATACGTCTCTGTATTTTCCCGGTATTCCGCTTCGTGCTCCGGGTCCAGGGCAATGATCCCTTCCGACAGGTTTCTTACCTGTTCCATGCAGTTGGTAATTGACACCCACAAGTGAGGATTATAATCCTCCTGGTCATGATCATGTCCCTCACCGCCGTCATGGTGGTGGTCCTCCCCGGAGGCGATCAAAGGGATCCCAGTGCTGGAATCGATTACCGGCAGCTCTGGAAGCTGGTCGGAAATTTTATCCAAAAAGCCCTCCATCCCGGCTCCGTTAATCAAAAACGCATCCGCGGTTTCCGCCTTTTTCATATCGGCGGTTGTCATCTGGAAATCATGCAGGCAGCCTGTCTGCTGCTGGGCCATGCTTTCTACCGCGACCCCTTCTACTCCGTCGGTAATATTCAGCGCCATAATGGCGATAGGATAAAAGGAAGCCAGCAGCTTCAGCCTGGACGATTCTTTTGCCGGCGTTCCACATCCGGAGAAGCCTGTCAGGCATACCGCGGCGCACAGCAGCGCCGACAGAATCCGTTTCATAATGCCTCCAAAAAGTTTCGTAATTGCAAATTATTTGCATTTAGCTTTTCCTATTGTACTCCGGCCTGCCTTTTCTGTCAAGAGGCGGCTTGTCTTGAAATTTCCCTGTTTCTTTGCTACAATGGAAGCAAAGAAGGTGACCAGCATGGCTAAAGGATTTAAAAACACCAAACAGCGCTCGGCGATCATGAATCTGCTTGCCGAGCGGAACACTCCTTTAACAGCAGAGGAAATCGGGGAAGCTATCGCCCCAAGCTATCCTAAGCTGGCCTTGTCCACAGTTTACCGGAATCTGGAGCTGTTTACCAACGCCGGGCTTTTGGAGAAATCCTTTTTTCAAGATGGCGTCACCCGTTATTCCCTAGCAAAGGGCCATCACGGCCACTACCTGATCTGCACCGGCTGTCAGGAAAAAATCCGTCTGGAGGATTGCCCTCTCCACGAGCTTGAGCATAAGCTTACCGACGAAACCGGCTTTACCATCACCGACCATGATTTGACTCTCTATGGGCTTTGCCCGGCGTGCAAAGGAAAAACAAAAAACGGGAAATAGCGTCTTTCTTTAAAAGCATAGCAAATCCCTTATGCGAAATCTGTCGCATAAGGGATTTTTTACTCATGAAAGCGCCGGCCGGACCAGTAGCTGAAAGGATTCCGCAGGGATGACAGGCGCCGGCCTCCGGCAGAATGCAGCGGTCTATTCCGCCGCTGCGGCAGCGACCTTTGCAGCGCGTTTTCTCTGGCCAAAAAAGCCCGTACTGTGGTTATTTCACAGTACGGGGCTTTGACGGTATGTCTGTTGGAAGCTGTTTCATAAGGGCTTTCCTCATTTTGCGGCAGAATACAGCAGCCCTTTTCATACTCGGCTTCAAACATTCCCGCCGCATGACAAAGACGCCGTTTCACATTTCTTTACGGCTCCTCCTCCGGGCGGGAGCTGCGGAGCAAAGAGTTCCAGATGTCATAACCGATGCTTACCAGCGTCGCTGTTACCAAGCCGATGTCGATGGACTGGTACACCCGAAAGGAAGCCTCGCATTCCTCCTGGGTAGGCTGTTTTCGAAAAACGACAAACGGCGTCAGCTTTCTCATCACCTCGTTGGCCCAGTCGAATTGGGAAACCGGAGGCAGAGAGGCGTTCACCACCGCAGTACAGCCCAAAAACAGAGCAAGCAGAATCAGACAAACTCCGGAGAGATAGGGTCTGGTAGGCCTCCGTACAATATAGAAGCAGATCACAACGCCAAGCAAAAACAAGCCGAAGATTAATAAAATTGGGTTCACCAGCATCTTGGTTCCTCCCTGTCGCAATCAAACTCGCTTACAAAATTCCTTTTTCCAGCAGCATGGCGGTTTTCAAAACCGCCGTCTGGGTCTTGCTGTCGGGAATCTCATTATTCAGCACCATTTCCACCGCTTTTTCCAGAGGAATCCGTTCTACCTCTAAAAACTCGTCGTCATCAGGCTCCATTTCCCCAAAGTTCCCCACTCTGCAGAAATAAAGATGGATTATTTCACTGGTATAGCCGGGAGAGGGATACAATTTTCCCAGAGAAAGGTAGCCAAAGCCGGTGGCACCGGTTTCCTCTTTCAGCTCCCGCTTTCCGTTTTCCAGAGGGGTGGATCCCTTTTCCAGCTTCCCCGCCGGAAGCTCCAGCACGACTTCGCCGTAGGGATAACGAAATTGACGGACAAACAAAAGCTCGTTTTTCTCCGTCAGGGCGGCGACGCACACACCGCCGGGATGCTCCACTACTTCCCGGGAGGTCTCATGGCCGTTTTCCAATTCCACCCGGTCCACTACCAAATGAACCACATGGCCTTTAAAAATTTCCTCTCTGGAAAGCTTTTTTTCTGTTAATTTACTCATGGATCTCTTCCTTCCTTGACTGGATTTGGTATTTTCATCTCACCGCTGTCATACCCTTTACGGGGTGATTGTTTTGAAAGCTTATCATCGTATTAACTGGTCCAGCTTTGTTCCCGACGCTCAGGAAGAACATTTGATTACCGCCCTATGCGGCCTCCATCCCTCTGTCAGCCGCAGGGTGATAGGAAAAAGCCTATGCGGCAGAAGCATCGACCTGCTGCAGCTCGGAGCCGGAGATGACCCGGTGCTGTTATGCGGGGCCTTTCACGGTATGGAATGGCTGACCTCTCTGCTGCTGCTCCGCTTTACCTCCCAGATGGCGGCGGCGCTGGAAACCGGCAGCCTTATTTCCGATATTAAGCTGGGGGATTTTCTGCGCGCCGCGGGGTCACAGTCATTCCCTGCGTCAATCCGGATGGGGTGGAGATCTCCTTGCACGGCTCCGCCGCTGCGGGCGAATACCGGGAATTAGTCCATAATGTAAGCTGCGGAGACACCTCCCGCTGGCAGGCAAACGCCCGTGGCGTGGATTTAAACCACAATTTCAACGCTGGCTGGGAAGCGCTTCACACGTTGGAACGGGAGCAGGGAATCTACCATCCGGCGCCTACCCGGTACGGTGGGGAATATCCGGAGAGCGAACCGGAAACCAGGCTTTTATGCGATTTCTGCCGCAGCCAGTATTTCCGCCACGCCTTAGCCTTTCACAGCCAGGGAGAAGAAATTTATTGGGATTTCGGGGAACGTACCCCTGAAAAAAGCCGGCTTATGGCCCAGGTGCTGGCCGCCTCCAGCGGCTATGAAATGTCGGAGCCGGAAGCGATAGCCACCGGCGGCGGCTTCAAGGATTGGTTCATCTCCTGCTTCTGCCGTCCCGCCTTCACGATTGAAATCGGCAAAGGGGAAAATCCTCTTCCCCTGTCCGACCTGCCGGGTATTCACCGAACTCTAGAGGAAATGCTGGTATTCAGCATTATCATGTAACTGTGTTCCAGCGGCGCGTTTTGCCGATAAAAGCGCTTTATTGGGCCAGCAATGCCAGAAGCTCTAAAATGATTCAAAGCCGCCGGCAGCTATGGAAGCCATACGGAAGCCTTTAACAAATGGAACCCCTTTTTTGTCCTGCGTATTCCAGATTCCCCGGAAACCACGGGAACCGGCACAAGGGCAAAAGCTGGAATTTCTTTTCCAAAGAAAGCACCGCTTCGGTTGCAATTTATTATACCATATTTCTTTTCCCTTGGAAAGGAAGCCGCAGGCCTCTGAGAAATGTTATCGCAATGCTTTTTTTAGATCGGAAACATATCGTGATTGCTGGCTTTTAAGGTAAAGCTTAATAAACGGCCTGAGAATAAGCTTTTTGCAATGTATTTGTTCCGTAAAATCCAGCTCTGTTTCCTTCCCCTTTGCGAGGAAAACGCCTCTCCAATGTCCCTGCATCGTATTATTTTCCAAATCAAATTCCCAGAGTCTGTCCGTCTCCTCAGCCGTAACAGTAAAAATGGTGGGATACCCCTTTTTCGTGTACTCTACAAACTGTCTTTCATTTAAAATCTCCGTACGGCTTAAATCGCTGCGCCAGCCAGCGTCTTCCACCGACGTGACTATTTTCCAAACCTCATGGATGTCCTTGGGAATCACAGCCATTCTCCGGGAAACAATCATTTCAGCACCTCTTCCAGATGAAATTCTGCTTTTATTTTACCATAGAAGCCCGTTCGGTATCAAGGCGGCGCAACCAAGCCCTGGGATGTACTCACGGGGCTTCCGCGCTTTTTTTAAGAAAGCGGCAATTATTTTCCAATTCTTGCAATCGCTGGGAATTTCGTAGTATACTAAGAAAAACACCAATTCTAACAGGGAGTGGTTCCATGCGCTATGGGTTTATAAAGGCTGCGGCGGCGACTCCGGAAATCCGGGTCGCTGATTGTTCGTATAATGCTGGCCAGACGGTAAAGCTGATGAGGGAAGCCGCCGAAAAAGGGGTAAAGCTCCTGGTTTTTCCGGAGCTTTGTATCACCGGCTACACTTGTTCCGATTTATTTCTGCAGCGCCGCCTCCTGGACGGCGCTTTAACGGCCTTGCGCACTGTAATGGAGGCCAGCCGGAAGCTGAGCCTTCTCACCGTGGCCGGACTGCCGCTTACGGTAGAGGACAAGCTTTATAACTGCGCCGCTGTGATTTTCCAGGGAGAAATTTTGGGAGTGGTTCCAAAAACCAATCTGCCTAACTATAACGAATTTTATGAGAAGCGGCATTTTGTGCCCGCGCCGGCGGAAAACACAGTATGCCGCCTGTTCGGGAAAGAGGTTCCCTTCGGCTCTAAGCTGTTGTTCTGCTGTGACACGCTTTCTGAGCTGAAGGTGGCTGTGGAAATCTGCGAGGATCTATGGTCCCCGATTCCGCCGTCCAATTACCATGCGTTAGCCGGAGCCACTATTATCGCAAATCCCTCCGCCAGCAACGAGGTGATCGGCAAGGATGCTTACCGGAAAGAGCTGGTAGGCGGTCAAAGCGGCAGGCTGGTGTGCGGCTATATATACGCCTCCGCAGGCGAGGGAGAATCCACCACCGATTTAGTATTCTCCGGCCACAACCTGATTGCGGAGAACGGCGCAATCCTGGCGGAAAGCAGGCTGTTTCACAACAGCCTGACCATCAGCGAGCTGGACGTTCAACGGCTTTCCGGAGAACGCCGCAGGCTTTCTTCCTTCCCCGCCGTACAAGACGAGGCTATCAGAGAATTTATTTTTCTCTGCCGGTAGAAAAGACCAATCTGACAAGAATCATCGACCCCAGGCCGTTTATCCCGTCGGAGCAAAGCGCTCTGAAGAACCGCTGTGAAACTATATTATCCATCCAATCCCTAGGCTTGAAAAAGCGTCTGGAGCATTCCCGCGCTAAAACAGCCGTGGTTGGAATTTCCGGCGGACTGGATTCCACTTTGGCTCTCTGCGTTACCGCCCGGGCGATGGATTTGCTAAACCGGCCTAGAACGGATATCATCGCTATTACCATCCTTGCTTCGGTACGACCCAGCGCACCAAAAGCAACGCGGAGATTTTAGCCCAGCGTCTGGGCGTGACTCTGGAGCGGGTAGATATTGCCAAACAGGTGCTGCAGCATTTCGAGGATATTGGCCACAGCCCGGATGACCAAGACGTTACCTTTGAGAACGCCCAGGCCCGCACCCGCACCCTGGTGCTGATGGACTGGGCTAACCAAACCGGCGGCCTTGTAATCGGCACCGGTGATCTTTCCGAGCTGGCCTTAGGCTGGGCTACCTATAACGGTGACCACATGTCCATGTATGGGGTTAACGCCTCTATCCCTAAAACCTTGATTCGCCATCTGGTGTCCTATGAAGCGGAAAAGCTCGACGACCCAAGGCTGAAGGAAGTTTTGATGGATATTCTGGACACTCCGGTCAGCCCAGAGCTTCTGCCCGCTAAGGATGGGGAGATCTCTCAGAAAACCGAGGATCTGGTCGGGCCTTATGAGCTGCATGACTTTTATTTATATTACGCCATTCGCTGGGGCTTTTCTCCCGCTAAGGTTTACCATCTGGCAAGGCTGGCCTTTAACGGCGCCTATGACAGGAAACTATTTTAAAATGGCTGAAAACCTTCTATCGCCGCTTCTTCAACCAGCAATTCAAGCGCTCCTGCCTGCCTGACGGCCCCAAGGTGGGCTCCGTCACCCATGTCACCCACGAGGCGCTGGCGGATGCCCAGCGATGCCTCCTCAGCGCTGTGCTGAAGGAGCTTGACGAGCTTTCCGAACACGAGTAACAGCACTATTCTGTCTCAAAGGAAAAGCCCGGAGCATTTTGTTCCGGGCTTTTCCTATTTTACGATTTTTCCCGTTTTACTTGAACGAGAACGCTTGTCTCACAGATCTCCTTCTCTGCCCTCATTCCGTGAGGGACGTTGGTTCGCCAGGCGCAAAATCCAGGCGGGCTATTATTACCCGACGGTACCTCGGGAGGGGGCGCTTCAGGGAAGCCTATGAATAAAAGTTAATCCTTTTTTCTTTCCTGGCGGTTGATCGCGCTGAACAAGGCCTTAACCGAAGCGGTGATAATATCGCTGTCCACGCCAACGCCCCAGGTGATCCTCCCGTCCTTGCCGGTGATCCCCACATAAGCCGCGGCACGGGATTTGGAGCCTTGCTCCAAGGCGTGCTCCGTGTAGGTCAGATCCTGATATTGAATCCCCAGATTTTCCTTGATGGCGTTGCTGACTGCATCCAAGCGGCCGTTGCCGTCGCCCTTGATCTCCTTTTCCACGCCGCCGATTTTCACGGTAACCGCGGCGTGGATGCAGTCATTGCGGACGAAATGAAAGTCTACCAAAGAGATCTTATCATTGATGTTTAAATACTCCCTCCGGAAGATCTCATAGACCTCCTCCGGCTGAAGCTCCTTATGCTGATGATCGGAAACATTCTTTACCGCATAGCCAAAATCTTCCCGCATTTTCGGCGGTAAAACAAAACCGTATTTCTGCTCCAGCAGATAGCCGATGCCTCCCTTACCGGACTGGCTGTTGATTCGGATCACGTCGCCCTCGTATTCCCTGCCGATATCCTTGGGGTCGATACAGAGGTAGGGTACAGTCCAATGGTCGCATTCCTTTTCCTCCCGCCATTTCATTCCTTTGGCGATGGCATCCTGATGAGATCCGGAAAACGCCGCAAACACCAGCTTGCCGCCGTAAGGCTGGCGGTCATACACATGCATCCCCGTGACTTTTTCATAAAGAGCAACGGTAGACGGCATATCCTCAAAATTCAGCTTGGGGTCTACCCCCTGGGAAAACATGTTCAGAGCCAGGGTAACGATATCCGCGTTTCCGGTGCGTTCACCGTTGCCGAACAAGGTTCCCTCGATCCGGTCCGCGCCGGCCAGCAGGCCCAATTCGCAGTCCGCCACGCCGCAACCCCGGTCGTTATGGGGATGGAGGGAGACCACCACGCTGTCACGGTAATCCAGATGCTTGCACATATATTCTACCTGGCAGGCGTAAACGTGAGGCATGGAATGCTCTACTGTCACCGGAAGATTGATAATCACCTTTTTCTCCGGCGTCGGCTTCCAGACATCCAGCACAGCATTGCAGATATCCCGGGCAAATTCCATCTCCGTGCCGGTAAAGCTTTCCGGAGAATACTCAAACCGGAAATCGCTACCCATTTCGCTGGAAATTTTTTGAAGCAGCTTGGCGCCGTCCACAGCGATCCTGATAATTTCTCCTTGCTCTTGCGGAACACCTGCTCCCGCTGGGCTACTGAGGTGGAGTTATAAAGGTGGACGATGGCCCGGGGACAGCCCTTCAGCGCCTCAAAGGTTCTGCGGATAATATGCTCTCTGGCCTGGGTCAGCACCTGGACAGTGACATCCTCCGGGATCATATCCCGTTCGATCAGGGTTCTTAAAAACTCATATTCCGTTTCCGACGCCGCAGGAAAGCCCACCTCGATCTCCTTAAACCCAATCTCTACCAGGAACTTGAAAAACTCCAGCTTTTCTTCCAGGCTCATGGGCACGATCAACGCCTGGTTTCCATCCCGCAGGTCCACACTGCACCAAATCGGCGCTTTCTCCACATATTCCTTCTTGGTCCAGTCATAGCAGGGAACCGGCGGCATAAAATACTGTGTGGTGTACTTTTCTACATTTCTCATCTTAAAACACGTCTCCTTTTGTTGTTCTGCCCGCTGCTGCTTCAGAAAGGAGACAAAGGCGGCCCAGCGGGCTTTGGATTTTTAGATTTCGGCAACAAAAAAAGCCTTTCGCCTCCCCAAATAGAGACGAAAGACTTTCAAAAGTCTCACGCGGTACCACTCTAATTTCACGCCTTACGGCGTGCCCTCATTGCAGATACGGCCGATACTCCGGCTTATATCCTCCCGCTGTAACGGTCGGGCTCCGGCTCCGCTACTTGACAATTCTTTCAGCGTGCTACTTCAAGGCCAGTTCAAAGCTTTCGCCCAACCGCTTCTCACCACCCAGCGGCTCTCTGCATGTTAAAAAGCTCCTACTCTTCCTCTTCATCGTATTTATTGTTATTGATTGTTATTATACTCAAATTCTTCTGATTCCGCAACTGTTATTTTTCACATGCTTTCCTGCTGTTTTCTGATATATTTTATCTCTTTTTCAGCAATTCCCCGCGCTTGTTCCCCATTTTTTAGGATCATCGCCCGCAATTCCTCCAGGCCGCCGAACCTTTTTTCCGGACGAATAAATTCCAAAAGCTCGGTTTTCACCATTTTTCCATACAAGGCTTCCCCGTCGTAATCAGGCATCCAGGTTTCTGACAAAGGCTTTTCCTCCGCCCCAACCGTAGGCTTTACCCCAATATTGGTGACTCCGTATGTCACCACCTGATCAAAGCTGACCAGGGAGGCGTATACTCCGTACCGAGGCACCAGATAATCCTCCGGGAACACCTGGTTCAGGGTAGGCGTTCCCATCAAATGCCCGATATGTCTTCCGTGGACCACCTCGAAATCATAGGAAAAGGGGTGACCCAAAAGCTCTCTGGCCTGGCGGGCCCCGCCCTTTTCCAGCGCCTTCCGGATTCTGGTGGAGCTGACCGGCGCGCCCTCCAGCGTTACCGGCGGCAAATCGCACACCTGGATTCCTCTGGGACGGCACAAAGCTTTCAGTTCCTCCTTGCCGGCTGTCCCTCCGGCGCCGAAATGGTAATTATATCCACAGAACACCTTTTCAGCCCGCAGCGTATTTTTTAAAATTTCTTCCACAAAGCTTCCGGCGGCAGATCTTTCACCGCCGCAAAGGGCGCCAGATAAAGGGCTTCCACCCCAAGGTCCTCCAGCATTTTCTCTTTCAGAGTATTGCTCATCAGCCTGGGTTTTCCCCGGCCGGTGAGCTCCGCCAACGGGCTTTCGGGAAAGGTAAATACGCTGGGAACCAGCCCGTTCGCCTTTTCCGTTACCGCCTTCCGGATGACAGCCTGATGGCCTTTGTGTAGGCCGTCAAAGCATCCCAAAGCGACGGCGGCAGGCTGCCGGGACTTTTCAAGGCCGTTGAAAACCTGCATCATTCGTTCACCTGATATCCTTAAAATAGTTTTAAAATCGAAAGTTCGTTTTTTTCCCGGTGTACCCGGCCCAGGCCCAAAAAAATCCCATCCGGGCCGTATACCGAATGTTCGCGCCATCCGCCTCTTTTTTCACGCCGGTGCGCTCCAACGCCAAGGCGCCGCCGTTTTGGAAGCGTTTTGCCTGGGGGCCGGTTACTTTGAGAGGCCGGTATTCCAAAAACAGGCTGTCCACTGGACGCAGCCGCTGCTCCAGCACGCCCTCCGCCTTCAGACTCTTGGCCTCGTCCAGGGGGATGCTGTCCTTAATGGTATAACCGCAGGCGGCGGTTCGCCGCAGGCTGGTCATAATCCCGCCGCATCCGAGCCGCTTTCCAAGGTCGGCGCATAGAGTGCGGACATAGGTGCCCTTGGAGCACCTGACCCGGATACTTCCCTCTCCCGTTTCCTGCCGGTATTCCAATAGCTCCAGCTCATGAATGGTCACAGGCCTAGCCTCCCGTTCAACCTCAATTCCCTTGCGGGCCAGGTCGTAAAGCCGGACGCCGTTTTTCTGGATCGCCGAATACATAGGCGGAACCTGCAGGATTTCTCCCCGGAAATGGGAAAGGGCGCTTTCCAGCGCCTTTTCATCTGCGGTTACCGGAAAGGTCTCCTTGACCGTGCCCGTGCTGTCCTCGGTATCGGTAACCACACCCAGCCGGAATCCAGCCACATATTCTTTTCCGCTGTCGGGAGTCAAGTCCTGGGCCTTAGTAGCGCTGCCGATCAAAATTGGCAAAACGCCGGTAGCCATCGGGTCTAAGGTCCCGGTGTGTCCCACCTTTTTGGTTCCAAACAGTCCCCGCATTACCGCCACCACGTCAAAGGAAGTGAACCGCGGCGGCTTGTCAATCACAATAATCCCATTCATCAGGAATTCTCCTGCTTTTCAAATACTTTCTGCACCGCAGAGAGGATCTGGTGCTTAGCGCCGGTAACTCCTCCGGTCAGCACGCATCCGGCAGCGCCTGGATGGCCGCCGCCGCCGAACTCGGCGCAGATTTTAGATGCGTTCACCTTGGGTCCGGTCCGGACGGAAATTTTAAAGCTTCCATCCTCCTTTTCCCGCATAGTAACGCCGATTTCCACTCCTTCCACCTGGCGGGGCAGGGCGGCAATCCCGTCCATATCCTCATCGTTGGCCCCCGATTGACGGACCATTTCCCTCGTAACATAAGCCACGGCGCACTTTCCGCCAAAGTAAAAGCTCATAGTATCCAGCACCCGGCGCTCGATCTCCAGCCTGGCTCTGGATTTGGTGTCGAACATCACCCGGTTGATCATCGCCGCATCCGCGCCCTTGTCCATCATATGAGCCGCCACAATATAGGTCCTGGAGGTGGCGTTGGTATAACGGAAACAGCCGGTATCCGTGGTGATGCCGGTATAAATGCAATCCGCGATCTGAGAGGTGATCTCCGCTTCCATGGTAAACAGCAGATCATACATGATCTCTGTAGTGGAGGCCGCCTCGGCCGGATAACGTATTGTCTGGCGTATTTGGTGTTGGAGCCGTGATGATCGATACACAGGTCAACCCGCTGGGCATAAGGGCTCAGCCTTTGACCCAGCAGCTGGGGATCGGCGATATCCACAGCACAGATAAACTGGGGCTCAAAATCCGGAAATTCGATTCCTTCAAACATATAATCATATTTCTGCGGGATAGGATCGCCGCACCGGATGGACACCCGCTTTCCCTTTTGCCGCAGGCCGAGATACAAGGCCGCCGCGCTTCCCAGGGTGTCGCCATCCGGGTATTGATGGCACAGCAGGTAAATATCATCCGCTTCCAGCAGCAGCTTCACCGCATCGTGAAGGCTTACGCTTTTATTTTCCGGACTCATAGTCTCCCTCATTTCAAATCATTGAGCAATTTTGCAATATTGGCGCTGTATTCAATCGAATCCGTCGCCTGAAACTGCAGCGACGGCACATGACGGATATGGATTCTCGCGCCCAATTCCCGGCGGATAAAGCCAGCGGCGGATTTTAGTCCCTCTACCGCCCGTTTGGCGTGATCCATTCCCTCCATAGAGCTGACATAAACCTTACAGTAGGATAGGTCGTTGGTGACCTCCACGCGCACCACGCTGAGCATGGTTTCCTGCACTCTCGGGTCCTTCAGTTCCCGCAGAATAGCGGTAAGCTCCCGCTTGATATCCTCAGTGGTGCGGTCGATTCTATGACTTGCCATATGATTCCTCCATACCGGAGGCTGTTAATCCTCCCGGTATTCTTCCATCACGAAGCTTCGAAAACGTCGCCCTCCTTAATATCGTTAAAGCGTTCTAAGCCGATACCGCATTCGTAACCGGAGGCAACCTCTTTCACATCGTCCTTAAACCGTCTTAAAGAGGCCAGCTTATCCTCGCCGATGACGATACCGTCACGAACAATACGGATTTCGGCGTTTCTGGTAATCTTGCCGCTGAGCACATAGCTGCCCGCGATCGTGCCCACATTGCTGATCTTATAGACCTGGCGGCACTCAGCCCGGCCCAGCAGGTTCTCTCTGAACTTCGGTGCCAGCATACCCTTCATGCAGACTCGATTTCCTCGATGCAGTCGTAGATGACGCGGTACAAACGCATATCCACCTTATCCCGCTCGGCGTTTCCGCCGCCACCGGATCCGGACGCACGTTAAAGCCTACGATGATCGCATTGGACGCGTTCGCCAGCATCACATCGGACTCATTGACCGCTCCCACGCCGCCATGGATCACATGGACCCGCACCTCGTCGTTGGAAAGCTTCTCCAAGGACTGCCTTACCGCCTCGACAGAGCCTTGCACGTCGGCCTTGACGATGATCTTCAATTCCTTGATATCCCCCAGCTGCATCTGATCGAACAGATTATCCAGGGTAACCTTAGTCTGAGCGTTGAACTGCTCCTCCTTCTGGGCCGCCTTTCTCTGGTCAACCAGCTCCCGGGCCAGCCGCTCATCGGAAACACAGTTAAAGGTATCGCCGCCGGTAGGAACGTCATCCAGGCCGGTGATCTCAACCGGAACGGAGGGGCCAGCTCCTGTACCCGCTCACCCCGGTCGTTCATCATGGCTCTTACCCGGCCTACGCTGGTGCCCGCCACGATGATATCCCCTACATGGAGAGTGCCGTTCTGAACCAGCACCGTGGCGATGGGGCCGCGTCCCTTATCCAGTCTCGCCTCGATCACCGTACCCTTGCCGGCACGGTCCGGATTCGCTTTCAGTTCCTTCATATCAGCGATCAGGGTGACCATTTCCAGCAGGTCGCCGATGCCTTCCTTGGTATGGGCGGATACCGGAATACACGGGGTATCGCCGCCCCACTCCTCAGGCACCAGCTCATACTCGGTGAGCTGCTCCTTGACGCGCTCCGGGTTAGCGCCCATTTTATCCATTTTATTGATCGCCACAATGACGGAAACTCCCGCCGCTTGGCGTGGTTGATGGCCTCGATGGTCTGGGGCATGATGCCGTCGTCGGCGGCTACCACCAGGATCGCGATATCCGTCACCTGGGCGCCTCTGGCGCGCATAGTGGTGAACGCCTCATGGCCGGGCGTATCCAGGAAGGTAATTTCCCGGTCGCCGATATTAACCCGGTAGGCGCCGATATGCTGGGTAATGCCGCCGGCCTCTCCCGCGGTAACATTGGCGTGCCGGATGGCGTCCAGCAGAGAGGTTTTACCGTGGTCAACGTGTCCCATGACCACTACCACCGGCGCTCTGGCACCAGGTTCTCGTCGTCATCCTCGCTGTCGTCGATAATCCGGTCCTCAATGGTGACCACCACTTCTTTTTCTACCTTGGCGTGGAATTCCATCGCCACCAGAGCGGCGGTATCGAAATCGATCACATCGTTTACAGTCGCCATGGTTCCCATCATCATCAGCTTTTTAATGACCTCGGCCGCGGTGGCCTTTAAGCGTAAGGCAAGTTCACCCACGGTGATCTCGTCAGGGATTTGAATCGTGATGGGCTTGGCCTTCCGCTCCATGGCGATCCGGCGCAGGCGCTCCGCCTCAGTTTCCTTTCTGGAGTTGCGGGGCTTGCCTCTCTGCTGAGATTTTTGGGTGATCTTCTGCTTCTGCACCGTATTCTCGCTGCGGTACTTTTCAGAAGCCATTCGGTCGTATTTTTCATTATACTTATCGATGTTCACGTTAGCGGACCGCGTATCGATGATTCTGCCCTGAGGCCGAACCACGCGGTTGGAATTCTCTGTATTTTGAAAAGGCGCGGCGGCCTGAGGCTGCCTGGCTCCTGGCGGGGCGCAGGCTTCTGCTGCTTTTGAGCTGCTTTCTGCTGAGGCTGGCTTTGATTCTGAGGCTTGGGGCCTACCGGCGTGATTTTGCCGGGCATGACGGCCTTGCGCTTCGGTTGGTTCGGTACCGGCTGTCCGGAAGCGTTCTGTGCCGGCTTTACCGGCGCTTCTGCCCTGGCGGCGGGCTTTGCTTCCTTTTTTGCGGCCTGCTGGGACTTTTCCACTTTTGCGGCAGCCTTGGCCGGCTCCTGAGCCGCGGCGGCTTTCGCCTTTTCCATCGCCTCGGCGGCCTGTGCCGCCTGATCCTCTGCCACGGTTTTATTTTCCGCAAAATAGGCGTCAAAATTCGGAAGGGCCTTCAGTTGGGTATAATGCTCAAAAATCACATCCAGTTCTTCCTCAGTCAGCGCCGTCATATGTTTTTTGACTTCTCCAAAATGCTTCTGCAGCAGATCGATAATCTCCTTGCTGGGAACATTCAGATCCTTTGCCACCTCGTGGACTCTATATTTTATCATCATATTATCAAATCCTCCCCGTTGGTTTTCGTAAGCGTCAGCGCTTTGCGCGCGAACCCTTCATCATTGAGGCAAGCACGCCGCACCGTTTGCCTAGTGACATGCTCACTTGGTCCATCGTTTGTTCTATGGTTACGAGAGGTACGCCGAAAGCTTCAGCGCGGCTCTCTATGCCTTAAGGGTCCGCTGAGACAAATCCGGACACACCAGCACCAGCTTTGCTTTTCCTTCCTCCATGGAGGAAAGCACCGGATCGTTTCCCAAGCTGAGTCTCCCAGCTCGTCTGGCCAGGCCCAGTAAGGACAACAGCCTGTCATTCATGAGCCAGCAATTCCTCCTCCATTTGGTCATATACCTCGCTTGGAATCTGGCAGGAGAAAGCCTTTTCAAACCGCCGGGCCTTGCGCGCCGCCTTCAGGCAAGCGGCGTTTCTGCACACGTAAGCGCCCCTTCCCGCTTTCGGCCGGTAAGATCCAAAGAAACGCCTCCGGCCGCCAAAACCTGGCCGTTTTCATCCTTTGCATCGGGCGCTTTTACTACCCGGACCAGATCCTTTTTCGGTTTCATTTCTCCGCATCCTGTACACATGCGCATAGGGGGACGCTTTTGACGCATACTTTCATTCCGCCTTCCATAATAGGACGGAAAGCTCCGTCCGGGTCAAATAGGGTTTTATCAATTTCTATTATTCCTGCTCCTCGGCCTCTGCCGCCTTATGGGCGTCCGGGTCGTAAAAGCCGCTTTCGGGTTTGATGTCGATCTTCCAGCCGGTCAGCTTCGCCGCCAGTCTGGCATTTTGCCCCTTATTGCCAATAGCCAGGGAAAGCTGGTGGTCCGGCACCGTCACCTGGCACGCCTTCATTCCATCCGGGTCCACCTCTACGGAAAGTACATCCGCCGGGGACAGGGCCGCGGCGATAAACTTGGCCGGGTCCTCACTGTACTCGATAATGTCTATTTTTTCTCCGCCTAACTCGTTGACTACGTTGCCCACTCTGGCACCTCTGGCGCCGATGCAGGCGCCTACCGCGTCCACATTGGGGTCTTTGCTCCAAACAGCCAGCTTGGTTCTGGAGCCGGCCTCTCTGGAAACAGACTTGATTTCCACCGTACCGTCGTAGATTTCCGGCACCTCGGTTTCAAACAGCCGCTTAACCAGATCCGGATGGGTTCTGGAGATCATCGCCCTGGGGCCCTTTTCCGTCTCCTTTACGTCCACTACATAAACCTTGACATGGTCGCCTTCCCGGAGTTCCTCGCCGCCGACCTGTTCACTTTTAGGCAACACGGCTTCGGCCTTTCCGATCTTCAGGGTGGCCGCCCCGCTTCTGGGGTCGATCCGTTCCACGGTAGCGGTAACCAGTTCCTGATGCCTGCTTTGGAATTCCTGCATCATCTGTCCCCGTTCGCCGTCACGGATGCCCTGACGGATAATATTCCGGGCGGTCTGCGCGGCGATCCGGCCAAATTGCTTGGTATCCAGCTGAACCCCTACCTTTTCGCCTACGGCAGTATTAGGATCGATCTCCCGGGCATCCAGCAGGGAAATTTCCCTACCCTTGTCCTCTACCTCTTCCACAACGGTTTTCTGCAGATAAACCTCGAACACGCCCGTATCCGGATTCATGTTGATAATCGCGTCGTCGTTGCCGTTATAGCTGCTTTTACAAGCGGTAAGAATCGCTTTTTTGATCTTATCCAGCATAAAATCCACCGGAATGCCTCTTTCCTTTTCCAACAAGCTTAAGGCCTCAAAAACTTCGCTGCTCATTCTTCTGCTCCTCCAAATCATCATCAAAATCATCAAGCTTTACAAAGACAGTGTCCTTTTTTGCAAGGCTGATTACATCTGTTTCATTGACCCATAGGTCAAACACGCCGTTTTCATAGGTTCCCAGCACACCGTTAAACTCCCTCTCACCGGAATCCAGAGGCCGGATCAGCTTTACCATCACAGGCCACCCCTCAAACCGCTGAAAATGCTCCGGACGAACCAGCTCCCGCTCCAGCCCAGGAGAGCAAACCTCCAGGCAGTAGCTCTGATCTACCGGATCCAGCCGGTCCAACGGCTCGTCGATCGCCCGGCTGACGTTTTCGCAGTCCTCAATGGTGACGCCCTCCTGCCGGTCGATATACACCCGCAGATACCATTGGGCTCCCTCCTTCAGATAGCGCACATCCCACAGCTCCAGGCCAAAGCCCTTCACGATAGGCTCGCACAAATCCCACACGGCTTCTACGGTGCCGCCGCCCTTCTTCCGGTTCGCCATTAGTGACCTCCGTTACAAATTCATTTTAGACAAACAAAAGAGCGGGTCGCCCCACTCTTTCATCTTACTCTCTTATACTTTCATTATCATAGCACAAATGCCCGCCAAATGCAAGGTTTTTCGAGTATCTTTGGAAAATCCTTCTTTTCTTCGGTTTTAACAGGCAAAACAGCGGCACGGTTGCAAAGAAAAAGAATTCTAGTTTTCCCCAGCAGGTGCAATAACCAGTTAGTAAGGCGCTCCGGCGCAGAAGTCTCTTTGCCGCCGAGGGGCGCCGTCTAACTGGCATCGGCGGTCGGCGGCTCTTTGCTTCGCCCGCGTCGGCCGCAAGCCGTCTTTTCCGGGCTTAACCGATCTATTATTCCTCCAACTGACGGCCTAAGAAGGCGGCCGCGGTTTGAATCAGTTTGATTTCCGCTTCTGTAGGCGCCTCGCCTGCTTCCTCCCGCATCATAACCACAGCGCCAGTTACATCGCCGGAGGCGATAATCGGGTACGCCACCGCGGCGCTTCTCTCGATTCCCTCCACCGGCTGCAGATGATCCCCGGCTTTCGCCGCTACAAAGCTGCGGCGTCCCTCCATTAAATCTTCCAGCGCCGGCGTCACGCGGCGTTCCAGATATTCCTTTTTCGAAACTCCCGCCGCCGCGATCACATGATCCGTATCACAGATCACGGTAGGCAAAGACGCCGTTTTCGACAGCACCTCCGCATACTGGGCGGCAAAGGGCGACATTTCCCCCACCGGAGAATATTTTTTAAAGATGACCTCCTTCCGGGTCTGTGTAAATCTCCAGCGGGTCACCCTCTCGGATTCGTAAGGTGCGGCGAATTTCCTTGGGGATCACCACTCTTCCTAAGTCATCAATTCTTCTGACAATTCCAGTTGCTTTCATCTATAAAATCTCCCTTTAAAAATAAAAATCTGTTTGCCCAGGTAGTGTTTGCAAACAATGGGAAATTATGCAAGGCGCTGGAAAAGTCAGAGTATAAAAAAGGTTCATTTTTCATTTGCATCTTATTATTAGAATTTATCTTATTTTTTAATTTCTCCTCGGGTGAGATTTCCTGTTCCCTCGCGGTTTCCTTTATGGTATAATGGATAAAAGAATCTAAACACGGGGCGGTGATCAAATGGAGCTATCCTTTTTATACTCTCTGCAAGCCCTTCACAATCCGGCGCTGGACAAAGTTATGATTTTTTTTACCAATCTGGGAGAATACGGAGCAGTCTGGATTTTGACCGCCATACTTCTGCTGTGTTTTCAAAAGTATAGGCGGTATGGAGCTTTGATGCTGGTTTCCCTATTGGTTACCTTCCTGATCGGGGAAATCGGCCTAAAAAACCTGATTATGCGGGAACGGCCTTTAGTAGCTGATCCCACCGTACAGCAGCTGATCCCTCTCCCCTCCGGTTCTTCCTTTCCTTCCGGCCATACAGCCTCTTCCTTTACCGCTGCGTGGATTCTCTGGAAAGCCGACCGGAAATTTGGCGCCGCCGGATTAGCGCTAGCGGTATGCATTGGGTTTTCCAGACTTTACCTGTTTGTCCACTATCCAACCGACGTGCTGGGCGGAGCAGTGCTGGGAATTGCCTGCGCCCAGGGTATCTATCTCTTAGCGAAACGGTATATGAGAAAGAAGGCTTGTCAATGAAAACTGAGTTTTTGGGCACCTGCGACAGCGATAGCAGGTTCTTTTGCGTAGGCGGAAAGGATCTATACCAATACCGATGGAATTCTACCGGCCGCTGTGTCACGGTGCTTCATCCCGACACTAAGAGAACCTTTACCCTCTCCGTATACACAGTGGAACTAGATGGGGAGACATACTCCTTTGCCAGCGGCGCTTTCCCAGGTGGAAAAACCGCGTTTTATGAAATTTCGGATTAACAGCTTATGATAAGCATTTATAAAAAGCATAAAAACGGACAGGGTTTCCTGTCCGTTTTTATGTTGTGAACAAGAAAACTCAGCCTTTTTCAGTATGATCAAAGATATTTTTTATGCATCCGCTTTGTGAAATTCCTTCAACTCCTTTCACATTTAATGGACAAGGCTTCCACTTTTTGCTATAATAGGGAACTAAATTAAACATTTTACTTATTGTTGCCTGCGAGGTGACTTACTAATGAGAAAACCTGCCGCTATTGCGTTAAGCCTTACACTTGCCCCTTCCATTCTGTGCTGTTTCGATGGCTATTAATCAGGATGGGATGGCAATTGGAAAACTCGGGTAATTGTCAAGCGGCCATTGAAAAATCTTCATGTGAGTGCAATTCTAATTTGGAAGGTTACTGAACCAAGGAAAGGGCGTCTTTTGAATTTGAGCCGGAAGTAAGCGGCCAAACCTTATTTGGCTCTATTTCTTTAGACGGCACTGTAATGAATCCGGGACAAGATGTGGAAATTACCGTGGATCACCATGGAAGCTGCCAGGAGCCAGCCTCTTTCAGGACGAACCTTTGGCCCCAAAAAACCGCTCTTGTCTTCCCCCGCAAAAGAAACGGCTGCGCCGGATTCTTCCTGCGGGGGATTTCTATTTCCGTCTTAATTTTCTTTTTCGTAAATTAACTGGGCTTCCTCTACCAACGTCGAACCTAACCTATTCATCTATTCCATCTTTCTAATCATTTTATCTTCACTTATAGGAGGAGTTATGAGCATCTTTGGTTATATCCGTGTATCCACAAAAGAGCAAAATGAAGACCGCCAGCTGATCGCTCTGAAAGATACAATATTCCTCCCAGGAACCTGTACATAGAAAAGCAAAGCGGCAAGGATTTCAACCGCCCCGCTTATAAGCGTATGCTGCGCCGCCTTTCCTCTGGAGACCTTTTGATCATTAAATCTATTGACCGGTTAGGCCGTAATTACGAAGACATTATCGACCAATGGCGTATCATTACCAAAGACCATAAAGCTGATATCAAAGTACTTGATATGCCATTGCTGGACACCACCTATGGAAAGGACTTATTGGGCACCTTTATCGCGGATCTGGTGCTTCAAATCATGTCTTATACCGCTCAAATTGAGCGGGAAAATATCCGTCAGCGGCAGGCCGAGGGTATCGCCGCCGCTAAGGCAAAAGGGGTGCGATTCGGGCGACGGCCCTATGAGCTTCCTGAGGAATTTTGGGATTTGGCAGAGCAATGGGCCCAAGGAAAAATCTCAGTGACAGAGATCACCAAGCAGACCCATTTGGGCCGCAGCACCGTATACTGCAAAATGAAAGAGGCGGGATACCGTAAAACAGAAAAACCGACAGGATAGCAGAAGCTTATGCGCGAAAAAGAAGCTCCTCCAAACCTGCCGGCTTTTATTTATTTTACATTGATTTCATCGAGTTATTCAGAACGGCGGAAGCTGGACAGAAAGGCACTGTCAACCGCAGCCTTTCCGCTTTTATAGATTAAGGTTCCTTTTAAAGGTTCTATCAGCGATAGGGTGGTTTTTACGATTTTACCGCTTCCAGCACGGCGCCGCGGTTGCCGCTGGTAACCATAGCGGCGTATCTGGCCAAATAGCCTGTGGTAATCTTAGGCTCTCTAGGCTTCCAGGAAGCCTTACGTTTGGCCATCTCCCCGTCGCTGACTTTTACGTTGATAGCGTGGTTTACAATATCGATGGAGATAATATCCCCTTCCCTTACCAGCGCGATCGGTCCTCCCACCGCCGCTCGGGAGAAACATGGCCGATAGCTGCTCCTCTGGTGGCGCCGCTGAAACGCCCGTCGGTAATCAGGGCCACGGTACTGCCAAGGCCCATCCCCATGATCGCGGAGGTGGGATTCAGCATTTCCCGCATTCCAGGACCGCCCTTGGGGCCCTCATAGCGGATCACCACTACATCGCCTTCCTGGATTTTGCCGCTGGTAATCGCCTCCATTGCGTCCTCCTCGCAGTCGAATACCCGAGCGGGGCCCTCGTGCCGCAGCATCTCCGGTGCTACCGCCGAACGCTTGACCACACAGGAATCCGGCGCCAAATTTCCTTTCAGCACAGCGATGCCGCCAGTCTACTGTAAGGGTTCTCCACCGGACGGATCACCTCGGGATTGAGATTGACGCATCCCTGAATATTCTCCGCTACGGTTTTCCCGGTACAGGTCATCAGCTCCGTATGCAGTAAGCCAAGCTTGTTGATCTCGTTCATCACAGCATAAACACCGCCGGCCTCGTTTAAATCCTCCATATAGGTGGGACCAGCCGGCGCCAGGTGGCACAGGTTGGGTGTTTTCTCACTAATTTCATTGGCAATCTCTACATTTAAGCGGATTCCGCACTCATTGGCGATAGCCGGCAGATGCAGCATGGAGTTGGTGCTGCATCCCAAAGCCATATCCATGGTCAGAGCATTACGAAACGCTTCCTCGGTCATAATATCCCGAGGACGGATATTTCTGCGAAAAAGCTCCATCACCTGCATACCGGCCTCCTTGGCCAGCTGGATGCGCTGGGAATATACCGCGGGAATAGTGCCGTTGCCCCGCAGCCCCATACCCAGCACCTCGGTAAGGCAGTTCATGGAGTTCGCTGTATACATACCGGAGCATGACCCGCAGGTTGGGCAGGTTTTTTGCTCAAACTCGCTGAGCTTAGCCTCGTCAATGCGGCCGGCGGTAAATTCGCCTACCGCTTCTGAAATGCTGGAAAAGCTGGTTTTCCGGCCGTCTACTCGGCCGGCCAGCATCGGGCCGCCGCTGACAAAAATTGTCGGGATATTCAGCCGGGCTGCCGCCATCAGCAGGCCGGGCACATTTTTATCACAGTTGGGGATCATCACCAAAGCGTCGAAAGCGTGAGCGATAGCCATAGCCTCTGTGGAATCAGCAATCAGATCCCGGGTGACCAAGGAATATTTCATCCCCTGATGCCCCATAGCGATACCGTCGCACACGGCGATAGCCGGAAACACCACGGGAGTGCCGCCGCCCATAGCCACGCCGATTTTCACCGCTTCAGTAATTTTATCCAGATTCATATGGCCGGGCACGATTTCATTATAGGAATTGACAATTCCCACTAGAGGCCGGTTCAATTCCTCCTCTGTCATTCCCAGCGCATGAAACAGCGCTCTTTTGGGAGCGCCCTCGGTTCCCTTTCTTACGCAATCGCTTTTCATTGGTGCCTCACTCTTTCCTGTTATTTGGTTTTTAAGCTTTCCAGCAATTCCTTGCTGTCGTTATAATAATCTATTGTCGCCTGGTCATCCTTATGGCTCAGCTGTTCAAAGTCCCGGATACACACCCGAAGCTCCCGGAAGGAATCCGTAACATCCACTTCGATATCGTTGTAATTGTCATCCCAGCTCTGCACGGTCAGCTTCAAACCGTCCAAATAAGGAAGCTCCTCCCACGGTATGCCAATGTCGCCGGTATCGCTGGATTCCATATCCGGGCTGGAATAATCAGATTTGGCAAAAAGATGGTAGCTATTCTGGAAATAATCGATACTATCCTCTGCGACCAAAAAATGATGCTTTGGTCATCCTGAGTATCTACGGAAAATTTTACCATCGAAGCCATCTGCATATTAGCGTCCACATACTGGCTGGAAGCTCCTGACCCTCCATACTGCTGGACGCAGAAGCACTTCCCTCCGCCGGCGCGGAAGCCGCCTGTCCGTCTGAGGTTAATTCCTCACCACTGCCAGGAACAATCACATATTGGTTTACCCGAACGATAACCTGGCCGTCGTTATTCCTGTCGACGCTTTTTCAGCCAAAGCCTCCTGCAGCTGGTTGACCGCATCCTCCGGAAAAGAGGTTTTTGTCAGCAATCCAATCTCATAATCAGGATTTACCCGGTTGAAGAAATCCTTGGAAAGAAGGGCGGCAAAAACCAAAACTACCAGCACAATTACAATATGCCACTTATGGTAAAACCAAAAGTTCTTCCGCTTGTCCTTAGGAGATAGATTCTTTTTCTCTATTTTGGGGTCGTGGATCGTGTCTTCTCCAGTATGGAGAAGCAGGTGTTCGCGAGACATGAATGACATCACTCCTTCGGCTTCATGCATCATGCAGTACCACAAAAAATAATTTTTAAATTTGCTTGTTAATACAGTTACTATGCAAACAAAGCTTATTGCCAATATTGCTTCCTGGTTTATCGAATCTTGACAACTTGAGCAAAATCTTAAAAAACACTGCTTTGTTAAGTATATTACATTGTACTTTTCAATGTCAACGAAAAACAAAACTATTCCATAAAACTTATCGCCTATAGAATCGTCCTATCTTTTATCTAAAGGCTATAATGCTTTCTATGAAAACTATCCTTTTTTTAAACGAGAGCTAAAGAATGGTAGGGCCTTTTTTATGCAATTTGAAAACAAATACAGCCCAAAAAAGTTCTACCATACAAAGCATGGGTACAATACCAATCGTATAAAGTTTGAGAACATTAGTATTTATAATATTTGTTTCCCGCCATATAAACTCGCTAAACCAGCTAATGCCAAATGCATAAACTAGCGACATCCCAGCAAAAACAAAAACGGTTGACAGCGCAAAAACAAATAACCGCTTTGTTTCTTTTGAAGCTTGATTTTTACGTGCTAAAAGTGATATGAGGGTCAAGAAAAAGCCGACGATCGCTATTAGACAAAGCATAGGATTTAAAATTGAATAAAGCTTAATAATGCCTGATGCAATACTATTACCCACCATTGCTTTTTTCTCTTGAAAACCAGCAGTATAGCCATTTTCTATCGGAAGAAAATTCATATTGGTAATATAGGAGGCTGTAGAACAGGATTCCAGACGGTTATATTCTGTTTGGCCTTTTTGAGCAACATAACCCTCCATTAGGATGGAGGTTCTATAGGTTTGTGTTATTTCATCCTGTAATTCCAAAATTTCGCTAAACGTCCGACTTCCTCCGGAAGAGGTAAGCGAGATTCGATCGTCCTTCTCAAGTGTACCATCAACAAATGCCTGAGATATTTCCTCATTCACTTGTGCAAACAATTCATTTATCTGCGCATCGGACTTCCAAAGCCCAGTTGAATCCAATGAGGTTCTCAGTACCCAAGTCAAAAAATCTCCCGCAATCATACTTTTCCCACCATCGAACCAAACCGTATTCAGAATGCTCTCTTCTAATTCAGGATACTTCTGTAAAGTTTCTGATGCATCGAAAGCTTTTTCAATTGCATCATATGGAGCCCATATGTTTATCTCTATGGTCCGATTTTATTTTATATATGCTGGAAACGAATTTTCCAAGCTCTCCCTCAGTTCTAGTATTAATCTCATAAACCCCAAAAAAATGGTAATTTACTCCTTTGTAAAAATTTGTTCCGGCGTAAAACAAAATTAACGGCAAAAATAACATGATTATCAAACGTAACAATCGTATCGGATTTCTGTTATCTTTATTCTTAAAGTAATGATAAAGTGAAATTCCTATACAAATCGCAAACATAAGAGCCAAACAAGGAAGCATCCAAAATCCATCTTCTTTGATATAATAGGTAAAGGTAAAGAAAAAGCTTAGCGCAATAATATTCAATAAAATCTTTTTCGCACTGATATCTTTATTCTTCAAAACATCTACAATCAGAATAAGCATAAGCGCAAAAACAATAAAGAGAAAAGGTGCAATTATAGAATTTCGATAGAGTCTTGTACCAACATAATAATCGAATGCACAAGGAGTAAATAAAACAAAAAGGTATATAAAAATTAGAAAAATAGGTTGCAAACCAAATCTGCTGAATAATCTTACCATTAAGATGGCTGCAATCACCCAAATTATTGATAGTACAATATTATAACTCAATCCTGTCAAATGTACAAAGTCTAAAAATAAAGGGTATCCCATATCCTTTATTAAAGAATTAATATTTGGTGTTCTAAAATGCTCAGTGATATTTGCATAGGTTACTAATATATAGTCATCAAAAGTCTGAGAAGATGGGTACCAATTTCCAATCCATTGAGATAAAAATATTCTAAATAAAGTTACTATGGATAAAAAAACTATTTGGGACTTTTTTTAAATCTGTACCATACCACCATTTCTCCTCACCCATATAAAAATTCATTATATATATTCTTTAGTAAATCATACTAATAGAAAAGCAGACCTTGTCTTTCATCGCATCTGAATTTTTTAAAACATAATTTTATGATACCTTATTACGCTTTCTCTGTATAAACAATCAATTCAAAACTGTTATAAGATTATGTATAAGTATATCATTTTTTCTTATTTCTATCAACAAAGAAATAAATTTATTAGACTCCAAGCTATTCATTAAAGCTCTAATAAAAAGGCATAAAGCTTTTCAATATATTCATCGAATTTACGTCTCTTAATGAGCCGTTTCGTTCCAAGCCAAAGTATAAATTCGCAGTCCTCATCATTCGTAAGCTGTCTCAATTTATTGATTCCAATCCCCGAATATGCCGCTGCTTCCTCTAATGTAAGATTGCTTTTTTCCCAAATCGGGACTTCGTTTATAAAGGTCCTCCTTTTTTTTCAAAATATAATAAAACGCCTAACCGCCGGACCATTTCCTGCGCTCATTTGCGACCGCGTATTTTCAGGCTCCGCTATGCGCATTTCATTTACGGGCGTGCTCCACAAGGATATTATCGCACACTATCCGCAAAACCGGTATCACCTCCGGCGGCTATTCAAGTTTTCAAGGTGCAGCGAGAAAGTAAATTGTATTTAGCTTTCTCACCTATAAATACGGAAACCTTTCTTAAAATTCTGCACTTCAAAATAAAAAAGCACCTTGCCCTGAGCGCCGACTATCCCGGCATCCAAAAAGGCAAGGCGCTTTGCGTCTGTACAGAGAAAAAGAAATCCCATTTTAAAAACGCAGTTTCTTCACCTAAATCCGCATGGAAAAACACAACACAGGAGACGGGAATTTTCCAGCGTTAAGCAATACACTAAACCTGTTGGGAGCGGCGCCAACGTTTAAGCACGCACCTGTATAGAAACGGACAGGGCTCTCCGCTGTTTTATCCATCGGCAGTCTGCTCCAAATCCATCCACAAAGATACGAGCCGCTTCCGCCGGAATCTCTTTGCTGCGCATGGATTCCTTTGGAAAACGTGGTATCCAACATTTCCTGTGTGTAGCAGCGCCGAAGATAAAAATGAAAATTACTTCTTTATTATTGCACAAATATTTCAAATCAATATAAAGAGGCCGTGAAAGTGTGTAGGGATCGCTGCCTCTCCCTACAGATATTTCCCAGTGAGGCTTTGCGGCGCATTTTTGATTTCTTCCGGCGTACCGGCGGCCACAATCCTGCCGCCCTCTTCTCCGCCGCCTGGTCCCATATCAACGATATAGTCGGCACAGCGGATGACATCCAAATCATGCTCGATCACAATCACAGTTGCCCCGTTCAGAATAAGGGTTTGAAAAACGCTGAGCAAGGTCTGCACATCCAGCGATGAAGCCCGATCGTCGGCTCGTCAAACACAAAGACAGAATCCGTCTGGCTTTTCCCCATTTCACTTGCAAGCTTCAGACGCTGTGCCTCCCCGCCGGACAGGCTCGGTGTTTCCTCACCGAGTGTAAGATATCCCAGGCCCAAATCCTCCAACACCCGCAGGCGTTGATGAACCAGCCGCATATCCCGGCAGACTTTTCGGGCAGTGTGGACATCCATTGCCATCAAATCCGGCAGGGTATATTGCTCTCCCGTTTTATTCTGATAGTGAACCAGCCCGCTTCTTTTCCATACCGTGCTCCCCGGCATTCCGGGCAGGGGATATCCACATCCGGCAGAAACTGCACGTCAAGGCTGATGCTTCCCGTACCGTCACAGACAGGACAGCGCAGTTTCCCGGTGTTGTAGGAAAAATCGCCGGCCTTGAAACCGTGCTGTTTTGCTTCTTTTGTTCTCGCATATATTTTGCGCAGCTCATCGTGGATATTCGCATAGGTTGCGACAGTAGAACGAACATTGATGCCAATTGGCGTGGCGTCAATCAGTTTAACCTGCCCAATTCCGTCTGCTTTCACCAGCTTTACATGCTCCGGCATCGGTCTTCCGGCGATGGATGCTTCCAGCCGGGGACAAGGCTCTCTAAGACCAGGGTTGTTTTCCCCGAACCGGAAACGCCGGTCACAACAGTCAGCCTTCCCTTGGGGATTTCCACTTCCAGGGGCTTTACCGTATGAATTTCCGACGTAGAAAGACGAATCATTCCGTTTTCAAAAACAGAATCCTCATTTTGCTTTTTTCCGCTGGAGACGCGGCTTTTCCCCGATAAAAAAGGGCCTATCTGGGAGGCGGCACTTTGTATGATTTCCGGAACAGTCCCCTGGGCAATCACATATCCGCCGTCCGCCCCCGCCTGCGGTCCCATCTCAACAATCCAGTCCGCTTCGGAAAGAATTTGAGTATCATGATCCACCAGCACGACCGAGTTGCCGTCGGCAATCAGGTCGTGCATCACTCCGGTCAACCCGACAATATTGGAAGTGCAGGCCAATAGAAGGCTCGTCCAGCACATATAAAACGCCGGTTGTACGGTTGCGCACCGCCCGGGCGAGCTGCATTCGCTGCCGCTCTCCGGTGGAGAGCGTAGAGGCCGCCCGATCCAGGCTGAGATAGCCGAGGCCCAGATCCATCAGCCGTTTGGCAACTGTCTGGAAAGACTCACTAATACTGTTTGCC